>Ga0256840_1004041_pt1 | contig 11286 bp, 14 predicted proteins | sample 355202metaG_FD_185969 | JGI IMG/M metagenome (GOLD analysis project Ga0256840, IMG submission 185969) | Hydrothermal vent microbial communities from Mid Atlantic Ridge, Atlantic Ocean - 355-202 | ecosystem: Environmental > Aquatic > Marine > Hydrothermal vents | place: Atlantic Ocean: Mid...
TACATTTAGGACAGTTTTTTTTGCATATTATTAAGTTAATTAATTATTTACAAAATTATACCATATTTTTAATCTATTTAATCCTATTTTTTATACTAAAAGTAGCACACTTATTTTACATTATCCCGATTTTTTAAAAAAATATATCTATTACTTACAAAAACATGTTTTCTTTTTATAAAACTAAATTTTTTATAAAAATAATATATAAATCTGTCATACATAATAAAAACTGATACAAATAGAAATATTGATAATAAAAATAAAATACTATAAATAAAAATATTCATAATAATAATTTTATCTAAATCTTTAATTATAGGTATAAATAAAATACTACTAAATATCATAAAATTAAATATATATCTAAGAATATCTCATGATTTTCTTGATAACCATGACCTATAATATTTATTAGAAAATTTAAACTTAGAAAAATCTGAAATAATATAATTTTGATTATTTCTAAAATTTTTATTACTAACTAGGTCTCTACTAGATTTAACAAGTTTTCAATAATTTATTTTATTTTTTGTTTTCATTATTTTTCAATAATTAAATAGTATTTATTTTTTGCATATCTAAAATTAATATAATAAAAAACATCAATAATATTCTTATTTGGAAAATATTTTATATAACTATATCATTTATATCATCTAAATATAAAAGTATAAATATATGTTAATATTATAAAAAATGGAAATAATATCATAAATATTCATAATATTATCAAAGAATATGGATTAAATTTATAACTTAAATATGTTAATAAAAAAAATATTATAATTGATGCTAATATATTTAATTCACTATGAATGTTAATAAAAATAAAATATGATAACATAGATATTAAAATTAAAATTCATATATAATATGAATTAAATAATATATCATAATATGAAATATTATCTGACATAATATCTCATCCATATTTATCTGTATACATTGTAAATCATGGCCTAATAAATTTTCTTAAACTACTAGTGTTTCATTTATTTATTCCTTTTTTTATTCAGTTTCAAAATATAAAAATTTTTTTTGTAAATATATAAGCCATTAAGAAAAATACTATAAAAAATATAGAAAATGGTATAAGTAATATTATATTCTCAAAATCTAAATTAGTAAATATTTCTCAAATTATCGATGAAATTATCAAATAGATAATTCATAAAATAAATAATATTAATAATGCATAAATTATTATTAATAAAAAATATAAAAAGTAATAATAAAAATTATCTAATCATTTATACAAATAAAACCTATAAATTTTTTCTATAAAAAATTTAATTAAAACCTTTTTCTTCTCATTTTTTCATAAAATATAATTCTGATTATTTAAAAAATTATCTCAATAATCTATTTTACTTTTTGTTTTCATTATTTTTTAAAAATAAATTTTAAATTTAAACCTGTTATTATTAATACTATTGCCAACCAAACATACATCCAAACTACTTGAGGAATTATTAAAAATATTTCACTAAATTTAGCTAAATCTGAACTTGGTCATACATTAAAATCTTCTATTATATAAAGTATTGTGACTATTCATAAAAATTGTAAGACAAGTGAATCATATTTTGTTTTTTTAGCTAAAAATACAAATAATCCTGCAATTAAAAATAATATAACACTTGAAAATATTGAATTAAACCAAAAAATTGCTACAAAAATCATTAATCCAGATAAAAAATATATCACTTTTTCAGCATATTTTTCTTTTTTAAATCATATATATAAAAGAATATTTCAAAAAATAGCACTTCAAATATATCATCACATCAAAACTATAGTTCTCCATCATCAAGCAGTAATAGCATATCAACTTCAATCACTATTTATTTGAACTCATTTAACAGTTCATCAAGTTAAAATAGCAAAAATACTATGTCAAAATTCATGTAAAAAAGTAACTAATAATGTTATTGGATATATTACATAATTACCATATGGAATATAATATTTTAGTAAAAAATATATAACTATTAATACTATTAATACAACTAATTTGTTTTTCATATCTATTTAATTTATTTAATAAAGATTCTAAATACATATAATTATAGTATTATACTTATTTAAAAATAATATAATTTTCTTTATCTTTTAAAAATTTATAATTATATTCTATAAGAATATTTTAATTATTTCTGATAATATAATTAAAATACTAAAAAAAGATATAATTAAAATTATTGACGAATAATCTACTTTTTTATTAAATAAATTATATTTATAATGTACCCGTGGTAATCATATATAATTTAAAAATATAATTTCATTTAAATGATCAAAATACTCTATTTCATATATAATATATTCTGTCTCAATATATTTTTTTCATAAAGCAAAATTATCAATTATAAATTTATCATTTATTCAAATTATCTTTAATAAATTATCATCATCCCATTTTTGTATTTCTTTTTTTATATTTATATGTTCTTTTATATATATATTATTAATTTGCCAAAAACGTCACTTTATTTTATATAAATCAATCTTTCTATAAAATATTATTATTATTCTAAAAAATGAATATAATATATAATTATCAATTATATATCAATTTAAAAATCAATTTAGATATTCAATAAAAGAATATTTATAAATTGGCATTATTTTACTAACTTTTCATTCAATATAATTTCTTTTTTTTTCAAAAATATAATTTTGATTATTTAAAAAATTTTTATTTTTTAATAATGTATCTAATTTATTTCTATTAATTTTTTCCTTAACTTTCATATTAAAACATCTTAAAAAATAATTCTAACCTATTTTTGTATCTTTCAAAAGTATCTCTATTTAATTCATCTACATAACTTAATCTTTTTTTCATTAATATTAAATTTCACTCATAGATTGAGTTATTTTTAATGTTTTCTATATTTTTTAATGTATTTTCTGTCTTAATTAAATTTTGATATATTAAAAAAACTAAATATATAAAATATAATAAAATTCAATGAAGTTTATGATATTCTCCTGCATTTTCTCTGGTTAAAATATAATCTTTATCTCTAAATCTAACTATAAAATCTTTCAAAAGTTGCATACCATTTTTACTTTCAAAGTCCTTTTTTATTTCATCTATATTTGAAAAATCATAACTAGGATATTTTTTTTTTTTAAAAAATCATGATTTATAATACAAATCTGTATCTATATCAATCAAATACTCTTTTTCATTTAATCAATCAAAACATTCAAATATATTATTTAAAAATTTAATAGTTCTTTCTTTTGAAGTATTACTTAATAAAAAATTATTATTTAAAAATATATTTAGCTTAAATATAGGTAAATAATATATATTTTCTTTTATCTCTGAAATATAAAAAATTTCTATTCTTCATAAATTTTCTACAAATTCCAAAACAATTTTATGATAATTTCAATCTAAAATTGATTCTTTAATAAATTTTATTCCATCAAATTCAAGAGATTTCTCTATTTTTTTTATAACTCATAAAAGACCTTTTTTTTCATTATCTAAATTTAAAAAAGGTGTATTAAAACGATATATTGTAGCTATATTATTCATTATTTTTATTTTATAAATTTTTACTTTTTTCCCAAATATCAATAGTTCAAGTATTAGTTTCTACTTTAAATTTGTTTCTATTAAATGTTATAGGAATTCATATAATTCTAACTTTTTTTAGAATAAAACTTCAATTTTGGTATTTTAACTCTTCATCTTTTTCATTTTCATCAGCTACTTGAAAATCAAGTAAGTACCAATTTCTTTCTTCTACATTGTAAACACTCTTAAAAAATGCTTGTAATTCTTCCTCTACTTCTTCTGTTTTTTTCATAGTATTAATATCTAGTACAATAGTTTTAAATACTCAATCTTCTTTTGCATTTATAACTATTTTATCTTCAGAATTAAAAATAAGATTTACTTCATCTGTAAATAATCTATATTTTTTTTCTGTTTTTATATTTATTGCATCTATAAAAGTTTTTTCTCATCACATAAGACTTCACCTTTCTCAAACTGCAATAACAATATCATCTGTCTCTAAAAATATTTCTGTATTATCAAATTCTTTATTTTTAAGTGGAAATATTTTTGTGCCTCTATCTTCTAATCCATCATTAAAATAACAATCTTCCCTTTCAAATTTATAATTATAAGGTCAAAAGCTGTCATTAGCAAATTCTATTTTAAACTCTCATTTCATATTCAATGAAAAAGATTCTTTATTTAATACTACTTTTTCAGTAGATTTTTTTATTATTTTTCACATAGTTCTTATTTTTTTATATAAATAAAATCATTATTTATTTCTTCTTTCATTTTTTTAGATCAATATTTTTCATATTTATCAGTATAAAGATAGATAGAAATCTCATTATATTTTCACTTTGGATGTTTTTTTAATAAAATTCATTTAGTTTTCTTTTTAAAAAAAATTTTTACCTTTTTATTAAATCTCATTATATATGAATAATTAATTAGATACATACACATATAAAATAATATAAATATAGAAAATAATAAAAAGAAAAGTATTATTATATAATAAATATATTCTTCACCTATAAAATTCAAATCAAAACTTATAGGATTAATAAGTCATTTTTTTAATATTTCATCATAAACAATATAAGTTAAAAAAACTATATTTAAAAGTATAATTGAAATAGTTTTTAATATATACCTATTCTTTTTTTCAAAAAAACTATATATCATAAACTTTTTGTCTAAATCTCATATTATATAATTCTGATTATTCCTAAAATTTTTATTATAAATAATATTATTATTTCCATTAATTTTTATATTATTTTTAGTTATCATAATTTATTATTAAATAATATATATAAATAATAACATAAAAAACAAAAATTATAAAATAATTATTTTATAATTTTTGCTTTAGCTTCATCTATTTTTTCATCTGTAATAATTTCTATTTTATCCCCTAAATATTTTGGTTTTGTATTAAATATTTCTATTTCTAAAAAAGCTTTTATTCTAGCTAACACTTCCCTCCTATTATTATAATCATCAAGTAAATATTTTTGTAAATTTGTTTCTACTCCATAAGTTTTTATTCATAACTTTTTACTTATATACATAGCTCTTTTTAAATGAAAATCTTGTGTAAATAAAACTAATTCATTTGCTCAAAAAATTTCTTTAGCTCTATATATAGAATCATAAGTATCAAATCAAGCATAATCTAAATAGATATCTTCTTCATCGACTCAAAGTTTTACTAAATATCTTTTCATTGCAACAGGCTCATTATAATTTGAATTAGAATTATCACCTGAAACTATTATTTTTTGTATTTTTCATACTTCATATGCATTAAAAGCTACTTTTAACCTATCCTTTAAAATATCAGAAGGAGTTCAATTTTGTAATACTGAAGCTCAAAATACTAATCAAACATAATGTTTATCTAATCAATCTATATTATAATAATAATTTTTCTTTGAAAAATTAAGCACATGAAAATTAATAATTGTAATAATTACAATTATTAACATTAAAACAGAAAATAAAATAATTATTTTTTTCTTCATGATAAATAAAAAGCTTAAAATTTTATAAATATATTTTAAGCTTTTTTAAATGTTTTACAACTTTATAATAAATGTTCTTTAATTTGATTTACATCATATAATAACTCTAATTCACCTATAAATTCATTTATAAAAGATTCTCAATATCATTTAAGAATAAATACTAATTGTTTATTAAACTCCTTATTATTAATATTTTTTTCTAAGTATTTTTTAAAAATATCATTTATTAATCATTCTTTAGCAAAATTATCTAAATGTAGCTTAATTCAAGTTTGAAATAACAAAATTTCTTTTTTATTATCATCAATAACTGGAGAAGCTATTTTTTTGACTCAATTATTAATAAGAATTTTATATTGTTCTAAAAATAACTTAATTTTATTAAAATAATCATTATCAAAATCTCATTCTAATCTAACTAATGCCGATAAATATAAATCAACAACTTCTGTACTTCAAACTTTAAGAAAATAATCTTTATCTATATCAAAAAAATCTTTAAATTGTTGTATATTTATATTTAAAAATATTTTATTATATTTATCTATATTGTAAGATTTTGTTATTTTTTTCTTTTTAGTTATTAATTCTTGTATAGTATCAATATTTTTTGATTTAACTTTTCTTACTGATCTAAGTTTAACTCTTTTTATGTCAGAAGTTTCATTTTCATGTAATTTTTCTAATTTTTCCTTTACTTCATTACTTTCATTTATATCTAAAAAATTAATTTGTTCTAATTCTAAAGATTCTATTTCTTCGTCTTTTTTATCACTGATTTTTAAAAATTTACTATATTCTATATTTATATCATTTACAGTTCACCTTCAGTTAGTTTTTAATAAATCATAATATAAAGCTTTTCAAAGACCTAAATATTTTTCCTTTAACCTAATGCTATTTTTAAAAATCATTCAAATAATTGAAAGTTTCACTTCGTTTGAGTCTCAAAATCTTCACTGAATAAAGAATTTACATAAACTATTAACATCTATTAATCAAATAATATTTTTAGTATTATATATATCTAAAACTTTATTTTCATTAAATCATCTTATTAATTTATACAAACCTAAATGATAGAATGTTAACCTACTTTCATCTGAAAAATATTCTTTAACATTGTGATATAAAGAATTTTGCTTTGTTAATTCAATCTTTTTATTTTTTAGATTTGATTTTATTGATTCTAATTCATCAAAATTAAATAATTTATTTTGATTTACATCATTTAATTCATCACTATCAGTTTCCTCTTTAATTATTTTATTACCTTTCTCTGTAATAGTTTCTTTTTTAAATTCTTCATTATTAACACCCTTATAATCTTCTTTAGGTTTAATATTCTTATTAGTATTAACTATTTTTTTTGTCTCATTTTTTAATAACAATCATATCAATTTTTCTCTAAAATTATTTATTTCATATATAACTTCCTCTAATAAGATTATTTTTTCTAACCTTTTTTTTAGTTCATTTTTATATCTAATTGATTCAACATATTCAGACTTATTTTTATTAGATTTTCAAGCTAATAATTTATTTTCAAGTACTATTTCCTCTGATAATTCTATTTCTCATTTAATTTCATCTTTATTATCATTTCATAATAATTCAAGTAATAACTCATTAGATTTAACTAATAAAGTGGAAACATTATCACAATTAATTTCCTCTGCATCAGCCTTTAATTTAACATCTAATCTTATTTTTTTGCTATGAATATTTTTATTTATTATTATTCATAAAGAATCAGAAATTTTATTAATCTCCTGTTCAAGTTCTTTAGATAAATTAAGATCAATTTTTATAATCTTATCTAAAGTATTTTTCATGTTTTTAAATCATAATAATTTAGCATTATCTGATAATAAATGAAGTCAATTTTTATAATTCATAATATACATAATTAAATATAATTTACTTTATATATTATACTAAAAACAAAAAAGAAGTCAAAGTGTAGTTTGACTTCCAAATTTTTGATGAAAGCTAATCATAGATATAATTTTTTCTATCTACATAACCTACATCAACTCCAAATCCTGCATCACCACCAGTATAAACTTTTTCTTTAATTTTATTAGATTCAGATTTAACGGGGTTATGCTTCTTTTCTTTCTTCTCTTTATTATTGTTCATAATAATCTCCTTGAATGATTTTGGATTGACAATATACCTTTTTATATTATTAAGTCAATATTTTTTAAATATTATATTTTCTAAACCAAGTTAATTGAGTTTTTGCATAATTTCTATTGTTCTTTTTTACTAATTCTATAGTTTCTTCTAAATTTAAAGCTAATCATAATTTAACTTTTTCTCATAAACTAAGTTTTTTCCCTTTTAATCAAAATACTTCTTTATGTTCTATATTTTCATTTTCTAAATAGTTTATAACCTCTTTATATCAAATTGTTTTCATTCAAAAATCACTTTTATTATATTTTTTTAATAAATCTTTTACTTCGTCAACTAATCAATCATCAAACATCATTTGAACTCTTTTATTTATCCTATCATATAAATATTCTCTATCTCAATTATAAGGAGTTAAAAATAAAACATCATATTTAAGTTTTTTTTCTTCTCTAAAATCTTTTTTTGATTTTCAAGTAAGTAATTTTACTTCTATAGCTCTAATTATATATCTAATATTGTTTGTATGTAATTCTTTAGCATATATTGGATCTATTTCATTTAATTTATTCCATACATATTCATTTCAATATTTTTTAGCTTCATTTTCTAATTCTCTCCTAATTTTTTCATCAGCTGGGATTTTAGGTATATTAAAATCATATATTAAACTATCAATATATAATCAAGTTCCTCAACATAATATAGGTATTTTTCATTTAGAATAAATTTTTTCTATATTTTTTTCAGCTAATTCTTTAAATTCTCATACAGAATATTCTTCATTTGGACTAATAATATCAATCATGTAATGATTTATTCATTGCATTTCTTCTTCAGTAACTTTTCAAGTTCAAATATTTAAATCTTTAAAAATTTGTCTTGAATCAGTAGATATTACTTCTGAATTTATATATTTTGCTACTTCAATACTTAATCAGGTCTTACCAGAGGCAGTTGGTCAGTAAATAACTATCATTTTAGCTAAATTTCATTCACTTTCTATAAAGTTTTTTAATTTTTCTTTGAAATTCATAAGTAATTTATTATAATAAATTTACTATTAATATTAGTAGCTAAAGCTTATAAATCAAGAAAAATATTTTTTTTAAAAAAAGTTTTGACTTGGAAGATATTATTAATAAGATATGTCTCGCAAATACATATTTTGCCAACTTAGCTCAGCTGGTAGAGCATTCGCCTTGTAAGCGAACGGTCGTCGGTTCAAATCCGATAGTTGGCTCCATTTCTATATTAAAATTACGAATTACAAGTTAAAAATATTAAATTTATCTTTGATTTGTAACTCGTAATTTTTTTATAAAAATATATAATTTGATTCTGGGCAGATTCCAGAGTGGCCAAATGGGGCGGACTGTAAATCCGCTAGCTTAGCTTTCGGGGGTTCGACTCCCTCTCTGCCCACCATTTCTCAAAACCTAAACTAGTTTTTAACTAGCATTTTTTGTATTTATGCCCGGGTGATGGAATTGGTAGACATGTTGGTCTTAGAAACCAATGCTTCACAGCGTGCGAGTTCGATTCTCGCTTCGGGCACCATTTTCTCATTTACGAGAAACCAATATATTTATATATTATTGCTTCGTATTTAGCGAACAATTTAAAAAAACACATATTATGAAAACAGGAATACATCCAGAAACTAAAAAAATAACAATTACTTGTTCATGTGGTGAAAAATTTGATGTTGTTGCAGCTTTAGCTTGAGATACAAAAGTTGAAATCTGTTCAAAATGTCACCCTTACTATACTGGTGAACAAAGAATTCTTAAAACTGGTGCAGTTGATAAATTCTATGCTAGAATGGAAAAAGCTAAAAAACTTAAAAAATAATCATAAGTTTTATAAAACCTCATTATATAATGAGGTTTTATTTTTTATTAAAAAATCCTTGACATATATTTTTTCTCTATATAATACTTGTACTTTCTATATCAAAGACAGTTAGCATTAATAAGTCTAACCGAGATTATAGAGGAAAAAGTTTTAAAAAAATTTAAAAATTTATAATAAAAACTAAATCCTTTTCTTTGATTATTTGAAGAATAGGATTTTTTTAATCTAGAAAGTATACTTATATATTATAATAATAAATAACATGGCTGTTTCAAGAGAACAAAAAGCTGCAATTCTAGAAGAATTAGTAGTTAAATTTAAAGAAGCAAAATCAATTGGTTTTGCAACTACTACTACAATGACTGTTTCAGAATTTTCTGAATTAAGAACTAATTTAAGAGAAGTTAATGCTACATATAACTTAGCTAAAAAAACACTTATTAGAAAAGCAATTAAAGATGCTTTAAATATTGAAATTGATTTATCTACATTAGAAGGTCAAATTGGTGTTGTATGTTCTAATGAAGATGCTGTTGCAGGTTTAGGTAAAGTTAATGACTTAGTTAAATCAAGTAAGGGTGAAAAAATTACTTGGGCTTCTTGTATTTTTGAATGAGAATTGAAATCATTAGAAGAAACAAAAGTTATTGCAGGTATGCCTTCAAGAGAAACATTACTATCAAGAATGGTTGGATCTCTTATGTCTCCACTTTCTGGTATGGCAAGATTTCTTGATGCTGCTGCTAAAGAAGTTGAAACTCAAGGAAAAGAAAATCTTTCTCAAATTGAAGTTAAAAAAGAAGAATCAAAAGAAGAAACTGCTACAGAAGAAAAAACTGAAGCATAATTTATTAAATTGATGTTTAGTATATTGATTCCCTGTTTGGGAGTCAGTAACTAACTATTAATTTTAGTTAGACAGTTCGTTGTAGAACTTGATTTAGTATCTATTAGATAACTAAATCTAAATAGGTATTAAACTAAATTTCTACAATGAAAATATATATTTTATTATTATAACTATTTGAAAAAATGGCTGAATTATGTAAAAATGCTAACTCTATTATGGATTTAGTTAAAGAATTAAGTATTGTTGAATTAAATGACTTAGTTACTGCAATGGAAGAAGAATTTGGAGTTTCTGCTGCTGCTCCAGTTATGGTTGCAGGTGCTGCTGCTGGTTGAGAAGAAGAAGCTTCATCTTTTGATGTTGTATTAACTTCTGCAGGTGCATCTAAAATTGGTGTAATTAAAGCTATCAGAGAAATTACTGGTCTAGGTTTAAAAGAAGCTAAAGGTATTGCTGATAATGGTGGTGCTGTTAAAGAAGGTGCTGATAAAGCTGAAGCTGAAGAAATTAAAGCTAAATTAGTTGCTGCAGGTGCTGAAGTTGAATTAAAATAATTCTTCTATCATAATAAAAACTGAAATTTAAAATTTCAGTTTTTTATTTATTCTGAGTTCGCCAAGTGGTAAGGCCGAGGACTCTGAATCCTCTATCATAGGTTCGAATCCTATACTCAGAACCATTTTTTATAAATAAAAATAGTTAGAAATATATCTAACTATTTTTTTATTTTAGGTTTGACAAATTATAAAAATTATGGGCTAATATAAAATAAGTGTGCTAAAAATCTATAAATTTCTTTCATAAAGCCACAAAGAAACGAACGAAATTAACCTATCTTTTCTAAGTCATCTGTGTCTAAAAATATGACCATCTAAAACTCA
>Ga0256840_1004042_pt1 | contig 11281 bp, 11 predicted proteins | sample 355202metaG_FD_185969 | JGI IMG/M metagenome (GOLD analysis project Ga0256840, IMG submission 185969) | Hydrothermal vent microbial communities from Mid Atlantic Ridge, Atlantic Ocean - 355-202 | ecosystem: Environmental > Aquatic > Marine > Hydrothermal vents | place: Atlantic Ocean: Mid...
TTTACGCTCCTCCAATATCTCCAGAACCTCCAAAGCGGCCCTTGTAGAGAGAAAGTTCCCTCCGAAGGTACTTCCGTGCTCACCGGCTTTCAGTATCTCTTTGTGGGTCGTAAGTATTGCACCTATAGGCACTCCCCCACCAAGCCCTTTGGCAAGAGTTATGATATCGGGCGCTATCTCGTAGAGGTTGCTTGCCAAAACCTCACCCGTACGGTAGATGCCCGTCTGCACCTCATCTACGATAAGAAGGATATCTTCGCTTTTTAGCTTTTTAGCAAGCTTTTGCACATCCTCTTTTTCCATAGGCTCTACGCCACCCTCTCCCTGCACCAGCTCTATCATCACCGCAACAGTGTGATCGTCTATAAGGTCGTATATATGCTCTATATCTTTTGCATATACAAAGCCGTCCGGGAAAGGGCCGAAGTAGTTGTGCATAGCCTCTTGACCAGTCGCTTTCAAAGCGGTTATGGTTCTGCCGTGAAAAGAGTGCTCAAGAGTTATGATTTTGTATCTTTTGACCTCACCCTCGACTTCGCCATACTTTCTTGCCATCTTTATGGCACCCTCGTTAGCTTCCGCTCCGCTATTGGCAAAAAATGTCCGAACATCGTAACCGGTCAGCTCGGCCAACCTTTTTGCAAGCTTCGCCTGCGGCTCTATGAGGTAGAGGTTGGAAGTGTGTATCAGCTTTCTGGCCTGGTCGCAAATGGCATCGGCCAATCTCCCGTTTCCGTGCCCTACGCTGCAGACGGCTATTCCGCTTCCAAAATCGACATAATCTTTCCCCTCATCGTCGTATAGAATGGAGTTCTCGCCCTTTACAAAATGTACATAGTTTCTCGCATACGTCTGCAGGACATAATTCTGGTCAATCTCTTTTAAATTCATTTCACTCTCTCCAAACTCACTTTTACCTCCTGATAACAGGCACTCTTTCCCATCAAACTTTTAACCGGTGGCGTAAGGTAGTTCACTCCGGGGGTTCCCGCATATATCAATACCGAATCTTTGCGGATATCCTCACTCACTTTGACAGGCAGCACCACCTCCCCATGCTCGCTGAAAACCCTGGCCGTTTCGCCATCTTTGAAACCGTGCTTCGGGTGCAGATATACGCGGCTTTCCCTCCTAAACTGACTATTGAGCGAATGCGGACTCTTTGGCGTAAGAAGCCAGTAGCCATCGGCTTCATCATCGAAGTCATCTTCGAACTCCTCCAAAAACTCGTAGTTGCCGCTATCCGTTTCAAACTCCTCTGCGTATGGGTACTCTCTATATGCGGGAGACTTCAAAAGCTCATCCTCTTTTTCGCACTGATCGAGAATATACTCTATATAGTAACTCTCCTCTCTCAAACCGTCGCAACCAAGAGTTTCGAAAAGATATTTTGCAAGCTCGTACTCGCTTATGCCAAACTCACATTCGACAATTTTAGGCATAGGCTGCACATATGGGTGGCCGTAGCTAAGTCGCAGATCATCTTTTTCTAAAAAGCTCTTTGCGGGAATGACTATATCGGCTTTGGCACTCGTCTCGTTTTCGTAAAGTCCGAAGTAGATAAGCTTTTCGACCCTGCTTAGCTCCTCTTCTACCCTTTTCAAACCAGGCATCTGCGACAGGGGGTTCGCTCCCTGCACCAGAACCGTTTTGAAGCGGCCAAAGGGTGCGACAGGTTTTGCGACCCTCTTTTTGGAGTAGTTGAATGGCATACGAAAACCTGCCGTCGAGTCTGAGAGAAAACTCACTCCGCATCCAGGCTTTCCAAAAAAGCCCAGTACCGCCGCAAGACCGTCTATGGCTTGCAGTACCTGGTCTCCGATGGTGTACTTCTGTACACCTGTTCCTACCAGAAAGACCGTCTTTTTGTTCTGCATCTGATAGAGTAGATCTCCCAGATCGTCCAGTGCTATATCACACTTCTCCAAAGAGACCTTAACTCTAAAAGTTCTTAAAAAGTCGTAATACCAGTCGGCATCTTCACACCTATCTTCCAAAAAAGCTTTATCTTCCATATCCTCCATATACATGAAGCGTGAAAGAAGTACGGCAAGGTAGAAGTCGCTTCTCGGTCGTATCTGCAAGAAAAGATCCGCCTCTTTGGCAAGTTTCGTCTTTACCGGATCTATGACTATGAGAGTCTTCTCCTTTAAGAGCCTTGCCATATGGGGGTTCGTGACGGTAACGTTTCTACCCCAAACCACTATGGCATCCGCCTGCTCTATAGACTCCGGAGGCAGCGCCAAAGAGAGACCCCTTCCAGCCTCTATACCGGCTTGACCGGCACCGTCACACAGCGACCCTTCAGTCGTCCAACCGCCCCATGCGGCGGTAAAGTGTTCGGTCACTGCCTGCATGATACCCATATTTCCGCTTCCTCTATAGAGAAGAAAATCCTCTCCGGCACTCTTTATCGCTTCAGCCAGAGCAGAAAGGGCCTCCTCCATAGAGACCTCTTTTCCGTCTACTCTTGGACTTTTGATTCGCTCCGCCTCTTTGAAGTGTCTGTTCAAATGAGCACAGAGAGCGCCTCTTGTAAAGGGGTGGCTCTCCACTCCCGTCATCTTTAAACTATCGGGGTCTACCACAACTGCACAGGCATCGTAACAGTCCAAAGGGCATGCAGTTACCTTCATCACTTAATCTCCACTTTGAGAAGTCTCGAAAAGAGTCCTTTCGGACTTTCGACTATTATCTCCGCCCTATATGCCGAAATATGGACGGAATCTGCAACTTTCAGCACTTTGGAAAACTTCAGATCGCTCTCTTTTCCGTCTATAAAAATCTTTTTGGAAGATAGATCTTTTACCTCGTCGGCATCTAGATATAGAGTCAATCTACCCATTCTTGTGTCCATAGCGGTTAGAAGAAGTACTCCTGGATTCACGTAATCTCCAGCTCTGACGGCGACTTTATATATATAGAGCCCCTCTACAGAGACGCTTTTTTTATCAATAAGATCCTTAAGCTTCACTATCTGATACTTCGTATCTGCGATCTGTTTTTTCAAATTGGCCATCTTCTCTTTGAGGCTTAAAAGCTGATTTTTTGAAGCGGACATTGCGGCAAAGACTCTGTCTTTTTCGGTTTTCGACTTGGTTTTAAGATCTTTGATACGGTTGTAGTAGGCAAGATCCCTTTCGTAGACCCCCTCTTGCACCTCCTCCATCTCTTTGGTCAACTCCAGCGTCTCGTTCAAAACATCGAGTGTCACTTCGAGGGCTTTTAGCTGCTCCTTTTCTACGACGTCATCTATCTTCACCACAGGCAGCGAGGAGCCTACTCTACCCTCCATCTTCTCATCCGCAAAAAGAACCTTTCCCGAGACCGCCGACTTTATCTGATAAGTCTCTACAGGTTCGAGCTTTGCATAGTGAGTTTGGGCAAACAGAGTCAATGGCAAAACAAAAATAGCAAAAAAACGGCGTTTCATCTCACTCCTACTATAGTAGACGTTATATTTTAAAATAGGGCTATTGTACAACGACTCTCTTAAGATTGTGCTTTCATATTCCGAGGCTCTATCAATTTAAAAGAGTATGCTAAAATTGATGCGTTATAAGCTAGTTAAGAAATTGGAGTAGAGCTTGTTGGTTGATCACTTCTAATAGACGGAAAAACAGCAGACTACCACTCTATAGCTGTAGCTTTCATTTATATACAACCTTACATTAGAGGGTGCCAAATTTACGAAACTTAAGAGGTAGCGGAAATAAGCTCTCCACTACCTCTTTCAAGAGTTATTTCAAGATGATACGAGCGTTAACAGGCTGTACAGGGCGGTTGTTCGGATGGTGCATTACTTCAGCAAATTTTTTAACCTGCTCTTTGCTTATAGTTACAGGCTCTTTCATAACGAACCATCTAACACCCTCTGAACATGGAGGAGTTGTCAGAGAGCCGTTGAAGCGGTAGTAATCTCTGTTCTCAGGAAGAAGATTTTTCACATCTTCAGCCGAAATCGTAAGCTTCTCTACATCTTTTGCATGTTCAGGCATCTCTTCCCAAATCTTTTCGATCACAGGGTTTTTCGCACCATACTCAAACATTACGCCTATAACGGCAAGATTTCCATTTGCATCTGCATGAACGAAGTGCGCTTCAAGAGGGAAATATTTTCCATCTATCGTATTTTCGCTTGGAGTATGGAAATGGAACTGTTTGAGTTCGAATTTTATGCCATCTACCGTAATAGAACTGCCGGGAACTATATTGACCTGAACGGTATGGCCGTTGTTTAGCTCCTCTTTTGAAGCGGACTTGTAGTCTATTCCGATAGCGGGAAGGTCAGTTTCAAAAGCGTTTGACGTTTTTATATCGACCGGCGACTGATTCTTTCCAAGCTTACACATTATGTACTCATCGGCAAGATTTCCCCAATGCTCCGGACCTATATCACCAGTATAGCCCCACTTGGCTCCATGACCTCCTGCCATCAATGCAGATGCAGTTGCAACACCTAAAAACAATGAAGTGATTTTTTTCATTGTAACCCCTTTCTTTAATTTATTTAGCAGAAAGATTATACAGAAACGTAGTTTGTATTAATATAAAATTTTTATATGTACAATCAAAACAATTGGAGTTGTAAGAAATCTAAATCATGTAATTATAGTAGTATATAGGTACGGCTGTAAGCCGGGTTATGTCTTGGATGCTTATTTATCTATTCGCCATGTCGCCATGACGCTCAAGCGAAGGGTAAAAACGTGAAGCTTTTACCATACCCTTCTTGCTGCGGGTTGGGTTTACATAGCCGCCAAGATCGCTCAAGGCGCTGGTGGGCTCTTACCCCGCCGTTTCACCCTTACCCGCCCATGTTTTCACTCATTTTAAAGTGAAAGTCAAGATAGAATATTTTTCTATATGGCATTCACTGATTAATATACTGAAAAGATGGGCGGGCGGTCTGCTCTCTGTTGCACTGTCCCTCACCTTACGGTGGCCGTCCGTTAGACGGAACCCTGCTTCACTGCAGCCCGGACTTTCCTCATGGTTATACCATGCAAGCATCCGCCGTACCTGGTGACATTATACCATAAATTCATATTTGCTTCAGGGAGTTTTAATTTTCAGAATAGGAGTTTAAGAGGGCCGAAGCCCTCAATGAATTGTCGGTTTGTCAGCTCTCTTTTTTCATCTTTTCAAGAGCTTCGAGAGCATACTTCTTTCCAAGCTCGTAAGCCTTGAGGTTCGCTTCGTGTACCTTTTTGGGGACTTTGCTGAGCATAGTCTCTATAAGTACATCTTCAGGAATAGCGTTAGTGAAGGTATTGGCTATAGCGAGTGCTACGACACTTTGAGTAATAACGTTACCGACCTCCTCTTTCGCGATAGTGATGATAGGAATCTCTACTATCTTCCACTTCTTTCTATCCTCTTCCGTCGGATATACGAGGTTTGGATCTATAACGATAATTCCGCCCTCTTTAACTCCATCTTTAAAGAGCTGATAACTCTTATCTGCAACAGAGAGCATGAAACCGATCTGGCCGTCTATCGCATATGGATACCAGATCTCTTTGTCATCAAGCTGAATATCGACGACTGTCGGTCCACCACGGACCTGAGAGGTGTATGTTGCAGTCTTTACACCATACCCCCCCATCTTTATTTTTGCAGCAGCGAAAATTTCACCAGCTAGAAGGACACCTTGCCCTCCTACACCGGTAAAGCGCATAATAATTCTGCTCATGAACAACCCCTTAAATTACTTTTTTGAAATCGGCCGGCGTAATCTTCTCGCGCTTACCTTGATAGACCTCTTGAAGTTTACCGTACATATCGCAATACTCTTCCGCTTCAGTATCCTCTTTCAAGATACCTGTAGGCAATATATTGAGCTTCTCCTCATCAGAGAGTGCGTCGTACTTCTTCTTTGGCATAGTGATTTCATCGATCCAGTCAAGGTTTTCCATAGCTGAAGCCATCTTGTTCTTTCTACCGAGGTTTATGTGGCAGTTTGAAATGATATCAAGATATGCAAACCCTTTATGCTGCAGCGCTTTGACAAACACTTTCTCCAGCTTCTTAGGCTCTGTAACCTTTTCACGAGCTACAAAAGATGCACCGGAAGCTATAGCAAGCTCACATCCATCGAAAGTCGGGTCGATGTTTCCTTGCTTCATAGTGACGGACCAGTAACCTCTCGGAGTGGTAGGAGAGGTTTGAGAGTTGGTAAGACCGTAGATGAAGTTGTTGATAACTATCATAGTAATATCGATGTTTCTTCTACAGCCGTGAATAGTATGGTTACCTCCGATAGCCAATGCATCACCGTCTCCGGCAACGCAGATGACGTGCTTATCAGGGTTGGCAAGCTTTATTCCGGTCGCATAAGCAACGGTTCTACCGTGTGTAGTATGTACGGTGTTGAAGTCGACGTATGAACTGAATCTTCCAGAACAGCCTATTCCTGAAACGACACATACGTCATCTTTGCTTATTCCGAGTTTGTCTATCGCTCTAATGAACGCTTTAAGAATAACTCCGTCACCACAACCCCAACACCATAGTGTCGGCATCTTTTCCAGTCTCAAATACTCATCATAATTAAAAGCCATATCAGAAGACCTCCTTCACTTTATCTATAATATCTTGCGGCGAGAACGGACGACCATTCGTCTTGGTAAGTTTTTGAATATCTTTTCTACCCATTGCACGCTGTATCTCTTCGAGATATTGTCCTTGGTTCAATTCGACTGAAAGAACTTTATCAAACTTTTGTCCGAGCTCGTAAAGTCTCTCTTCCGGACTCGGCCATAGAGTTATCGGTCTGAACATACCTGCTTTTATTCCCTCGTTTCTCAACCTTACGATAGCCTCTTTGATCGCGAGTGAAGCGGATCCATATCCTATAAGGAGGATTTCTGCATCATCGAGCATGAACTCTTCGTTAGATTCAAGCTCATCTTTATGTTCATCGACTTTTCTGAAGAGTCTGTCGATAAGTTTTCTACATGTCTCAATCTCTTCAGTCGGGAATCCCATAGCGTCGTGATGAAGTCCCGTAAAGTGGTATCTGTAACCTTTGAACATCGGGTTGAGAACCGCAGGCTCATCCTGAGCGACACCGTAAGGCCTATACTCTTCGGCAGGTCCTTCGAACGTTTTTCTCGGTTTTATACCAGCTTTTACCTCCTCAAGATCCGGAAGCACCGCTTTGGCATGCATATGACCTATAGTTTCGTCAAGCAGAACTATAACAGGCTGCATGAATCTATCGGCAATGTTGAACGCTCTAACAACTTCAGTGTAACACTCGTCAAGATTGCCTGCACAAAGTGTAATAGATTTGTAGTCTCCGTGCGAAGGGTTCTTCGCTTGAGATACGTCACCTTGTGAAACACGTGTAGGAAGACCTGTAGATGGACCGCCTCTCATAACGTCTACGACTACCAACGGAACTTCCGCCATCTGTGCAAGACCAAGGTTTTCAGCCTTTAACGACATTCCCGGTCCGGAAGTTGCCGTCATAGCGCGTACCCCGCTCATTGAAGCACCGATTGCAGCACAGATACCTGCAATTTCATCCTCCATCTGTATACAGACTCCGCCGACTTTCGGAAGAAGGTCTGAGATTGTGTGCATTACCTCACTTGAAGGGGTGATCGGATATCCTCCAAAAAACATACATCCAGCATCGACTGCGGCAATTGCCGCCAGATCGTTACCGCTTGATATTACTTCTCTTGCCATATCTACTCCTTATGATGCGCTAAGCGTCATATAATTGTTTTGCTTGATCTTTTCGGCACGCTCTTTTGCGGCATCGGTCAGTTTAGCGAACTTGTACTCTTTTCTGTCAGCTACGAAAATAGCGAAATCCGGGCATGTCAACTCGCAATCGTTGCAGCCAATGCAGAGTTCGGGAGCTTCGACGGTTATCATAGCTCCCAAAACAGAGTGTGGCTCGTACCTCATAGCCAAAACGCCCGCAGGGCAAACCGCGACACAAATGTCGCAAGCTTTACATCTGCTCTCGTCTGTCCAAACCGGAGTGTTTTCCGGCGCTTTCATTAGACTCATTGCTTCTCCTTCGTTGGGTTGAATTTTCCTACTGCGCAAGAGACGAAACTTTTACCCTTCATCACCACGCCTTCGATGCTTGAAACTTCATCGTCGTATAGAGGATAGCCCAGCTTTCTTAATGTCGAAATAAAAAGCTCTTCATCACCATCCTCCTTTATCTCCACTGTTACCTTTCGTGGCACTACAGTCAAATCTACTTCGACACTGTTACCAAAATGCTCAGAGAGCTCCTTTTTAATAGTGTTGGCACACCCTTCGCACCTTATGTTGGCAACTTCATATGTCTTGAGCATTTTCTCTATCTACCCATCACTTCTTTAACTGCTTGTCCAATGTCTGCAGGAGATACGACAACCTTCACGCCTGCCGCTTCCAAAGCCGCCATCTTTTCGGCTGCCGTTCCGCTTCCTCCCGATATGATCGCACCGGCATGGCCCATTCTTTTGCCTTTCGGAGCAGTTTGGCCTGCAATGAACGCTACAACCGGCTTTGTTATATGCTCTTTTATGAACTCGGCTGCCTGAATCTCCAGATCTCCTCCGATTTCTCCTATCATTACGATAGCTTCAGTCTCAGGATCCGCTTCGAACATCGGGAGAAGCTGCTTGTAGCTAAGTCCTATTATCGGGTCGCCGCCGATACCTACTGCAGTAGTTATGCCAAGCCCCTCTTTTACCACCTGGTTTGAAGCTTCATATGTAAGAGTTCCCGATTTGGAGATAAGACCTACAGGACCTTTTTTGAAAATGAAGCCCGGCATAATCCCTATTTTGCACTCTTCAGCAGTGATGATTCCCGGACAATTCGGCCCTATAGTATTCATACCCTTTTTTGTAGCGTAGGCTTTTGCGTACATCATATCTTTGACGGGTGCACCTTCCGTGATTATGACGGCAAGCTCTATTCCAGCATCGGCAGCCTCCATGACGGCATCCGAAACGAAAGCCGGCGGAACGAATATCATCGAAACGGTCGCTCCCGTAGTCTCTACAGCCTCTTTTACCGTATTGAATACAGGCTGTCCCAAATGCTCCTGTCCCCCTTTGCCTGGAGTCACTCCTCCGACTATTTTGGTTCCGTACTCGATGCATTGAGATGCATGAAAAGTTCCCTCTTTACCGGTGAATCCCTGTACGATCACCTTAGTATCTTTGTTTACAAGTATGCTCATCTTTACAACTCCTTACTTCGCAGCTTCTACCGCTTTTTTCGCACCGTCTGCCAGATCTTCTGCCGCTACGATATTCTTTATACCGGCACTATTCAATATCTCAGCCGCCTCTTTCGCATTCGTACCGTCAAGCCTTACTATAACAGGTACATTTACGTCAGTTATTTTGGTCGCTTCCAAAATTCCGTTTGCTACACGGTCACACCGTACGATGCCGCCGAAAATATTGACGAAGATCGCTTTAACGTTCGGGTCTTTTAGAATTATTTCAAATCCTTTCGCAACAGTCTCCGGGTTAGCCCCGCCACCCACGTCGAGGAAGTTTGCAGGCTCGCCCCCTTCATGTTTGATGATATCCATCGTAGCCATTGCAAGCCCAGCACCGTTAACCATACACCCGACGTTTCCATCAAGTTTTATGTAGCTGAGTCCATGCTCTTTTGCTTCTATCTCCGTAGGCTCCTCTTCGTTGAGGTCTCTCATCTCAAGAATATCGGGATGTCTTCCGAGTGCATTGTCGTCAAAGCCCATTTTTGCATCGAGTGCCAGGAATTTTCCGTCACCTGTCTTGATGAGCGGGTTGATTTCGATCATCTCCGCATCTTTGTCCATATAGACTTCATAAAGCGCTTTGGCAAACTTGATGAAAGGTCCTATCTCCTCTTTTGCAAGACCGAGACCGAAAGCCAACTCTCTTCCGTGGAAGCCTTGGAAGCCGATGGCGGGATCAATGTTGATCTTCACGATCTTTTCGGGTGTCTCTTCCGCAACTTTTTCAATCTCCATACCACCTTCGGTAGAAGCCATCATAACGGGCATCTCCGCAGCTCTGTCAAGAAGCATACCGAGGTAGTACTCTTTGGCTATATCTGCACCCTCTTCAATATATACTTTATGAACCACTTTGCCTTCGGGGCCGGTCTGGTGAGTAACAAGTGTCATTCCAAGTATCTGATCGGCAAGTTCTCTTACTTCATCCAAAGACTTGGCAAGCTTCACACCACCGCCTAATCCTCTTCCGCCTGCATGTATCTGAGCTTTGACGACCCAAAGCTTTCCACCGAGGTTCCTTGCCGCCTCTACGGCTTCATCAGGAGTGAATGCAACCTGCCCGTTTGGAACAGGCACGCCATATTTGCGAAAAATCTCTTTCGCCTGATACTCATGAATATTCATCGTTCCATCCTTTTCTTGAATTTCAATCTTTAACTTCGTACTGTTTGCGACCCTCTTCATATAGGTCGTTGCCGTATGCATCGTTTATGACGGTAACCGGGAAGTTTTCGACTCGAAGCATTCTTATAGCTTCCGGGCCCAGCTCCTCGTAAGCGATGACTTTGGCTTCCTTTATAAGCTTCCCAAGCAGCGCTCCAGCACCTCCAGTGGCACCGAAGTAGACGGCCTTGTATTTTTTACAGGCATCCTTTACATCCTGGTTTCGCTTCCCTTTACCTATCATCCCTTTAAGGCCATGTTTGATTAGAGTGGGTGAATAGCTATCCATTCTATAACTGGTCGTAGGGCCGGCGCTTCCTATAGGGTCACCAGGTTTAGGCGGGGTAGGTCCTACGAAGTAGATGACGGCGCCATCGAGCTGAAACGGAAGCTCCTCTCTGTTTTCTATCAAATCTACAAGCCTCTTGTGAGCAGCATCTCTTGCCGTGAAGATGGTACCTGAGAGATAGACTATATCTCCGGCTTTTAGATTTTCGACATCCTCGTCGCTTAGCGGTGTAGTTAAGTAGTGAACCTGACTCATCTTCTATCCTTACAGCGTTATATGGCTATGTCGGCTGCTGTGACACTGGACATTCACGCTTACCGGCAGACTTGCTATATGGCATGGATTCTTCTCGACATGTACCGCAAGCACAGTCTCCGTTCCTCCCATACCCATCGCACCGATTCCTAGCTTGTTCAACTCGAAAAGAAGCTCTTTCTCGAACTCCGCTACATCTGGATCTGGGTTCGGTTCACCCGCTTCTCTAAAAAGGGCATATTTGCTTGAAATGGCCGCTTTTTCGAATGTACCGCCAATACCGACTCCTACTATAATAGGAGGGCAAGGGTTTGGACCCG
>Ga0256840_1004043_pt1 | contig 11281 bp, 4 predicted proteins | sample 355202metaG_FD_185969 | JGI IMG/M metagenome (GOLD analysis project Ga0256840, IMG submission 185969) | Hydrothermal vent microbial communities from Mid Atlantic Ridge, Atlantic Ocean - 355-202 | ecosystem: Environmental > Aquatic > Marine > Hydrothermal vents | place: Atlantic Ocean: Mid...
ACCACCCTGTTCCGGGATTTCCACCGAGAACGTTGCTCGCGTCAACTTCCACATTCGTGAAAGTAATGCCGCGTGTATCGGAGGCGCGTTGACCCAAGTTCATTTCCTTACGTCCGACTTCGATTCCGGGTGAATCTGAAGGAACAATAAATCCTGTCATGCCTTTATAACCTGCATCCGGATCGGTGTAGGCGAGAACGAAATACCATTTCGCGACGGATGCGTTTGTGATCCACATTTTTTGACCGTTGAGGATCCACTTATCTCCTTTCTTTTCGGCCCGCGTCTTAACACCCTGCACATCGCTTCCCGCTCCAGGCTCGGTAACGCAATAAGCGGCAAGTTGTAATTCCTCGATCATTGGCGATAAGAATTTTTTCTTCTGCTCGTCGGTTCCAAACATGATCAAGGGGGCTTGCGCGAGACCATTGGCTTCCATGGCGGTACCGATTCCGGTACAACCCCAGGCAGTTTCCTCGGCAATAATACACGCCTCCAAGCAGCCCAAACCTAGACCGCCAGCATCTTCGGGAACCATTGAATTTAGTAAACTTAAATCCCATGCCTTTTGGATGATTTCCCAAGGAAACTCCCCGCTTTCATCGTGATGTGGTGCTGCCGGTCGGATCACGTCTTTTGCAAACGCGTGCGCCGTACTCTGAAACATTTGTTGTTCTTCGCTTAAATCGTATCCAATCATTTTTTCCTCTGCACATTGGGTGCCCCAGGGTGACCCCAAAATTTCATTTGATCAACCTTAAACTCGATGCAAGCGTAGCTATTCGCGACTAAAAAAAGAGCCGACTTGTTTGCGAGCCAGCCCATCTATTTTGACCGCGTTCATCGCAATGCCTTCTCGCCAGTCCAACTCTTCGGCCAATTCTAAACTTGAATGGAAGGCCTCTTTTGCCAATTCCATTCTGCGTTGGCGCATTAAAATGAGGCCGCGGTTATGTTCCAGTTTGGAAATATTATGGAGGTCCGAAATTTCTCTTGCGATCACGAGCGCTTTTCGAATGGCGCGCATCGCGCCATCAATTTTATCCTCTGCAGAAAATAGAGAGGCCATGTTTCCGCGAACAGCAAGTTCTCCTCGGCGATCGCCGGTTTCTTCGATGACCTTTATCGCGAGCTCGAACAATTTCTTTGCAGCCTTAAATTGACCGCCTCGGATTCGAATCCTTCCTAATAAATTCAACGGTCCCCATATAATTTCTGGACCCCACCCATTGTCTTTACTGGAGATAGAACGACTCTCGGCGATTGAAACAGCCTCGATGGCAAACTGCGCCGCACGTGTCATTTTCCCCTGTTTCTCGACGATTTCTGCGACAAGAAAAATAATGCGAATGAGCAAAATGTAGTCTTTGGCGGCCTTCGTTCTTTCAACATTTTCTCGCGCATCATGCAGCGCTTTCTTTGCAATTTTTTCGACAAGATCGGGGTCTTCCTCCACCAACCAAAGACGTACCATTTCCACTTTTATTTCGAGTTTGGTTCGATCTTCTATCCCCTCGCTTCTTTCTAATCCACGAATGTTCTTCAACGCAGTACGATGATGGCCAGATGCTTCAAGCGCGCGAATTTTCTTTAGAGAAAGGCGGATCGCGGCATCTAAGGTATCCACTTTCTTGGTTTCAATTAATTTTAATGCAAAATTAATGTGGTCAATCGCGGGCTGATACTCACAGGAAACAAGTGTTAAATCGATCAAACGTAACAAAAACGTATAGCCCGTTTTCGGGCGCTCGGAAGAAACCAGATGACGCATTAAAAAATACAAATCATCGTGATGCGCGTTCTCGCCAGCAACCTCAACAAGCTCATTATAGAAAATAGCGACCTTGGAATGAATCTTTGTTTTTGCACTCGTTGAAAGCTGGTCGTAAATGACTTCTCTAAAGGCCGGAGAGGAGAAACGAATAACGGGATCGTCAAGTTCATCATGAATGACGATCATACCCGATTTATGTAGCTCTTGAAGCGTTTCTTCGGGTTCCCAATTCGAAGAGGATAACGCCAAAACATGGGAAAGCTTTGCGTCGTCGCCCATCGTCGACATGAGCGCCAAAATATTCCGTCCAGGCTTATCTTGGTCGAATAAGCGTTGGATTAAAATGTCGGAGACTGAGGTCGTTTTGGCTAACCAACTCAACGCTTCATCTAAACTAAAGGTCTTGTTTTTAATCGTCGATTCCGACAAGGCGTTGAGGTAAAGCGGAACCCCTTTGGCAATGCGAATCAATTTTTCGATAAGGTTGGGTTTCGCCTGGCCTTTTAACTTGGATCGCAGGAAAGCGCGCGCAGAAGCCTCTTTCATAGGTTTCAAACGAATAGACGTAATACCTGGGGGTGGGTCGACCTTTTCGCCAATTTTTTCTTTTACGCATACAACGAATAGAACACGTTCCTTGGTTGCAAACTCACTCCACGCATTTATCAAGGTATAACGTTCATCCAAGGCGTTTAAACCATCGATCAAAATCGCCACGCCTTTTTGAGCGCTAAGGGCTTTGAGCAGGGCTCGAAACGCAACATCGATGATTTTGGTACCGTTCATATCCATTGGAATCGCGTCGGCACTTCCTACAAAACCGAACGCCTCTTGCAGATCATCATTTACAATGCTCGCCAAGACGCGCGCATATTCGTAGGCGACACCGACTTGTTGAAAAATAGAAAGAGGTTCGACCCCACTTGAGGCTTTCTGGCGAACGTAATCTAATACCAATTGCCGGATAATATCTTTTGTACCGACCGCTTCTGAGAAACGAAAATGGCCACGAAGAACCACCAAGTCGCGTTGCTGGGCGAGAGAAAATGTTTGGTTTAATAAGGCTGTTTTGCCGTAGCCCGACTCTGCGCTAATGAGGCAAAGATTGCCTTCACCACGTACCACGCGACCGAGTAAACCAAGCAAGGTCGCCACTTCGGAATCCCGTCCGATGAGATCGGAAATCTCTTGGGATTCAATTTCTTCGACCGCGTTAAGGAGTCCAATAATTCCCATGGAGCCGTCGGCGTTTGCTTGCGAAAGGCGAAACATCGTTGATAAGGCCTCTTGAAATCGCGCACCACTAACACGAATATCATCATCTCCGGCGCCGCGAACGGTCTCTGAGGCGAGGTCGATGGGATGACCTGCGGCCCTGGATATCTCGTTAGAGGGACAAAAGATTTCGCCGTGGGCAAGGGAGTATCCGAAATGAACACCTTTGGGTGCAGTTTTTCGGAGCGCCAAGCGAAGCTGTAAGGTTGCTTGAATCGATCGAAAAGCATCATCGGAGCGTGGTGCGGGTAGCCCAAAAAGAAGGGTCGAAAATGCGCCTTGTCTCCCTTGAAAAACACCGCCCCATTTTTCACAAATCGTGCCGATAACGGACTCGATTCCACCGATAAGATTGGATAATTTTTCGGCGGAATAATGCTCAATCACTCGCTGATGAATCACCAACGCGACGACCTGTCTTCTCTCTCCAATCAGATCGCCTTCAATTTCGGACAGGCTAATGCCCAATGCGAATTCTTGCTTCCAAGGCGAATCTGTATTCGCCTCCGACTTTTGGTCGAGATGGGCAATAATCGTCGCGGGCGTTTCAGAAACTTGCGCCAAGGTCGATATTTTTGGCTTTGGCTTTTTTCCTGATTTTTTCTTTTTAAAAATAAAGGTGTTGGGCGCATTCACCGGACGACTTATATTCGCGCCGGGATTCAATACAGGCAATAATGCGTCGCGAAATTCCTGTGCATTTTGATATCTTACATCGGGATCTTTCTTAATTGCACGCAAACAAATCATTTCCAGCAATGGATCGATCTCCAGATCGGGGCGTAGAACAGAGGGGGGAGGAGGTTGATGCTGAATCACTTTTATCAACACTTCGGGTAGATTTTTTCCTCGAAAAGGCACTTCGCCGGAGATAAGTTGATAGAGAATGATGCCCAGCGAAAAGAGATCACTTCTCGCGTCAACGTGTTCTCCCATCGCCTGCTCGGGACTCATATATTGGGGCGTTCCGACGACTGCACCTTGTTGGGTGAGAGGTCCTGCGGCGCTATTGCTCGCTTTGGATTGGGCGATACCAAAATCCAACACCTTCACAAAATCTCCACGATCGAGCTGTTCCACCATGAAGTTATCAGGTTTGAGATCACGATGAACGATCTTGTTTTCATGGGCAACAGTGAGGGCCGAAAGCGCTTGGTCAATAATGTTTGCCACCCTTAGAGGGGTAAAAGGAAACTCTTCCTCGATCAAATCGCTAAGCGGTTTGCCGGGAATAAATTCCATAACCATATAGGTCAATCCCTCGTGCGTACCAAAGTCGATGATTTGAATAATGTTAGGATGCCGAAGTTTACTTGCGCTCCGTGCTTCGCGTAAAAAATAATCCAAAGCGACGGGATTTTCCACATGTTCGGGCGTCATGACCTTGATCGCCACGCGGCGTCCCAAGTGGCTTTGATACCCCTCATAAACGGCCCCCATACCGCCTTCGCCAATTTTATTTAATATTTCAATTTGACTTGGTAAAACCCTCCCAATTAGTGGATCTTCACTCACGCTGGTGCCTAAAGGTTGCTAATTATAATTCGTTACTTTTGATGATAACCGTCTTAGTATCTGAATGGAAGAAGAGAGATCAGTGTGTGTCTGATTACAGACGATCGGAAACGCCATCGAAAAGGGATTGGTTTGTCGGAACGTCCCACTTTGGTTACCACAGATCGCTTATAAATGAGTAATCCGGGTATACCCAAGGGCTTCGCACACCACAGCGGGTTACCCCTACGGATCAAATTCAATTCTCCGACTGTCTTTATTTAATCAGACACGATCGGTCTTTGGCCTCAACAGTGAGCCAAAATGTCGCGTTTAGGTATACAAAGACCAGGCACAAAAAAACCGGCAAAAGCCGGTATAGAGATTCGATCGAGCGGGTTAGTTGAATGTAACCTGAGTTACTACAGCTGTATTTGCTTCGTCGAACTTACTTGAAATTGTAGCACCGAAGATTTTGACGATCGCGATCACGAAACACGCGATCAGGATAAGTAGAATAATGTATTCTGTTGAGGTTGCGCCGTCTTCGTCGTTGTGTAATTTCATCATAAGGTTTTTCATTTGTTGCTCCTTGAAGCTTCATATTTTGTGGCACTTGGCCGTTTGTTTAAATCCGTATATATGAGAGCTAACCTAGACTGCGGGGTGGGCTAACCACCAAACCAAAAAGTCTCGATATCCTTTGACATAAGCTGCTACTCCTAAAAGCGATAGTGTTGCCCCGAAGCTCATCAATGAAAAAATGATGATGTATTCGGTCATAGCAACCCCAGACTCGTCCCGGTGTAATTGGGAAATTAAGGTCTTTAATGTTTCTTTCGTCATAGCTTGTCCCACCAACACATTGTCGGCTCTCGTTTTAAGAAAGGTAGCAAAGGATCCAACGCTGTGCAAGTATTGCGAAAGGTTTTCTTCTTTTACTAATTTCTTGTTCATAGTCGTTATTACTGCAATAGCCGATCCATGAATTGACATCCGACGACTTTCTTTTTACAGCATCGTCATGAATATCTATCCCATCTCAAAAATTATCGAAAGGTGTCAAACAAAGAACCACCAACCTGTTGAAGTCATCTGCTACTCACACGCCTTACGCGCCGCGTTAATCAGCGATCTTGCAGCACGAACTGAAAAAACATGGACCCTCATCGCCCCCAATCGAAAATTTGCAAGACGCTTGGCAAACGATATTCAACTCTTCGTCGATCCCAGCGAACTTACCCTCATTCCCGAATTTGACGTCGGACCCTACCATCGGGTCTCCTCCGATAGAAAAACCGAAATGGATCGACTCGCGATCTTTAAAAAAATTTCCGACGGAAATCAACGTGTTGTGATCACCTCCCTACCTGCCATTGCTCGAAAAACTATTCCGAAGAACGATCTTCTTTCACGTGTACGTCAACTCCATGTCGAAGATCTCCTCGAAGATGATGACTGGAGAAATTATCTCATCGGCAACGGCTATACCGAAGCCAATACCGTCGAAGATCCAGGAACCTTCGCCATTCGAGGCGATATCGTCGATATCTACTCCCCCTTCCACACCCGGCCCACACGCGTTGAACGATGGGGCGATGAGGTCGCCTCCATTAAAAGTTTCAATTCCGCCTCCCAACGCACCGTCGAGGAAATAGAAGCTTTAACCACCGTTCCCATTCGCTCCGAAAATTATAGCGAAGAAGCGCGTTTGAGAATGCGCTCCAAACTTCGCGAAGTTTCCAAACAATTGCCCGGAAAAGGCGCCTCCCCCCAACGCCTCCGCGATATGTTGTCCGATATCCGCGCAGGACTTCACTTTGTTGGCATTGACGCCGTTCTTCCCGCCTTCTACGAGGCACTACAAAGCCCACTCAGTTTCCTACCCGAAAATAGCGCGATTGTGCTTTTTGAACCCGAACAATGTTTTCAACATTTAGAGTCCCTCCTCCTACGAAGAGAAAAAGAATACGCGATCGCCATTAAAGAAGACGAATTTGTTTTCCCTCCTCAGGCCTATTATACCTCAATGGAGGAACTCAAAAACCACGTCCAAAACGACGCAGAAAAAGTTTACTTGCGTGCACTCGACATCGAAGATTCCCATAAAACCACATTGATCACCCAAGCAAGCTTTACCCTTAAAGCAGAATCCAATGAATCGGTGGCTCAAAAACGTCACGCCGCTGGTAACGTCGAGGCAACCATTGACGCTATGCAAAGCGATTTGGCGTCCTGGAAAGACCGCTTTGGACGCATCTGTTTTACCTGCAAAACAGCCGCCCAAATGGAGCGCCTTGAACGTGTCTTGCGCTTTTCAGGACACGATTCAATTCGTCTAGATCCACCCTTGGTTGTATGCGAACCCATCGCACCTCCCACCGATCTCATCGAAATCTACCACGCAGACCTCCAAGATGGATTTCGATCCGAACATCTTAGCCTTGCGCTGATTTCAGACTCAGAGCTTTTTGGTAAAAAAGTTCGCGTTAAAAAAGCGGCGGAAGAATATCAAGACCATCTCGAAATTAGTCACTTTAAAGATCTCACCCCAGGCGATCTTGTCGTTCACGTCGATTTCGGTATCGGGCGATACCATGGACTGGAACGAAAAACGGTCGGCGAGGTCGTCGCCGATTTTCTCTACATCGAATATGGGGGTGGAGATAAACTATTTATTCCTGTCTTCAGACTTGCCAGGATCCAAAAATACATCGGCAGTTCCGATAAAATTCGCCTCGACAAAATCGGCGGGACATCTTGGGAAAGAACCAAAGAAAAGGTCAAAGAAAATATTCGCGAAGTCGCCGGCGAATTGATCCAGCTTTACGCACAACGCGAACTGCAAAGAGGAATACAATTCTCCGAACCGGGAGAAATTTATTTCGACTTCGTGGATGAATTCCCCTACGAGGAAACACCCGATCAACAACGTGCGATCGATGAAACCCTAGCCGACATGCAACGCGTGCGCCCTATGGATCGTCTGGTTTGTGGCGATGTTGGATTCGGTAAAACCGAAGTCGCGATCCGAGCCGCCATGAAGGCCGTCGAAGATGGCCGCCAGGTTGCCGTTCTCGTTCCAACAACGATTCTAGCCGAGCAACATGTGCGCTCCTTTCGAGACCGTCTGGATCCCTTTGGCCTTCGCGTTGAAGGACTAAGTCGATTCCGAACCCGTAAACAAAGCAACCAAATTATTGAAGATACCGCTGCCGGAAAAGTCGACGTTTTAATCGGCACCCACCGCCTATTATCCAAAGACATTCAGTTCAGAAACGTCGGTCTCTTGATCGTCGATGAAGAGCAACGCTTTGGCGTAAAACATAAAGAACAACTGAAAAAATTTCGGACCAATGTCGATTCACTCACCCTCACCGCCACGCCCATTCCGCGTACCTTACAAATGAGCTTACTGGGCATTCGCGACCTCTCCATTATTTCGACGCCGCCCCATGAACGCCTCGAAGTTCGAACCCATATTGCGCGTTTCAACGATACCATTATTCGCGACGCCATCGTTCGAGAAATCTCCAGAGGTGGCCAAGTCTTCTTTCTTCATAATCGCGTGAAAACGATTAACGAGATGAAAAAATACCTTGAAGAATTGGTTCCCGAAGCAAGAATCGCGGTCGGACACGGGCAGATGGGAGAGTCTGAACTTGAAGATGTGATGGTGTCCTACATTAACAATGAAACCAATGTTTTGCTGTGTACGACCATCATCGAAAGCGGTTTGGACATTCCAAATGCCAACACGATTATCATTAATCGCGCCGACAAATTTGGCCTAGCCCAACTCTATCAGCTTCGTGGCAGAGTCGGTCGTGGAAAAGAACGCGCCTACGCTTATTTGCTTATTCCAGCCCAAGGCAAGCTCAGCGACGATGCAGAAAAACGCCTTCATGTGATCCAAACTTTTACCGCATTGGGATCCGGATTTTCGGTGGCAACCTACGATCTAGAACTGAGGGGAGCTGGGAATTTATTGAGCAATAGCCAGTCCGGACACGTCGCCGCGGTCGGGTTGGATTTGTACACCGAGTTAATGGAAGAGGCCGTCGCAGAAATGCGCGGGCAAGAAGATGTTACTCGAATCGAACCCGAGGTCATGCTCCCCATTCCGGCGTTCATTCCGGAGGGCTACATCCATGATACCTCCTTAAGACTGATTTTTTATAAGCGATTTTCGTTGGTCAATAATCTCGACGAACTCAATGAACTTATTGCCGAGTTAAAAGATCGTTTTGGAGATATTCCAAAAGAAATTCAGAACTTAAAAGACATCGTTCATATCAAAATTGGGCTGGCCGATATTCGCGCATTGAAGTTAGATGTGTCCATCTCGACGCTCATTCTTGAACTCGATAAATCGAGTACCATTCGACCCAATTTGGTTTTAGCCTGGGTTGAAAAAAGCAATGGACGCGCAAAAATTCGGCCGGGAATGAAACTTGTCGTTAGCCTAACTCCGGCCGAGTCCTCCAATCCTGTACGTACTTCCCTTCAAATTATTCGACAACTCCAATCCATGAAAGCAAATCTATAATAGTAATAAAGACTACTAATTGTCGGAATTTCATTTCCCCTTACACGAGGGGGAGGTGCCTTTGAGAGCCGTTAGCGGAACACCGTCATTACAAATACTGAGTTCCAACCTCCCGATCTTCCCATGTCGAACCTCCGACCAAAGTGACCTATATTCTGCAAAATTTATCGTTTTCAAAAAACGGAGATTGTTCAACACATGTTCAATTTTTTCCACCCTAGAGTGGGCAATCTGGCCACGATCGATGTCGGCACCAAAGCGTGCTGGGCTAGGTAGGATCGCCCCCAAAAGCGCAACTTCAACAAGGGATAAATCCGAAAGCGGCACCTTGAAATAATGCTGCGCAGCCTGGCCAATACCACGTACGCCTCGCCCCCAAGATGCGATATTTAGATAGATTTCTAAAATGCGATCTTTCTCCAATTCCGATTCTAAGCGCCATGTTAAAAACATCTCTTGTAACTTCCGAGAGGCTGTCCGCTTACGCGTCAGGAAAACATTCTTGGCCACCTGCTGACTAATCGTACTTGCGCCGCGTTCCAAACGACCAACCTTAATATTATGAACCATCGCGCGTTTGATACCAGCCCAATCAAATCCTGGATGCTTATAAAAATTAACATCCTCGGCTGCCGTTATGGTACGCGGAACGAAGGTCGCAAGGTCTGAGGTCCGAACCCAATCCTTAATATTATCCAGAGGACCTTCACGGATCTCATTAATATTGCCCAAAGAACCATCTTCAAAAACCTTAACATCACCAAAAATATTGCCATCCAAAAAGAGACTTTCTGGAAAGGCAGTATGCCCTCCTACAGCAAGATGGAATCCGAAATCACCATCGATATTTGCGTCCTTAATAACGGTCGTCATCGACGAGGGAAGCGCGTCCCTGACCACCAAAGCATTCAAGCGCGGCGCGTGCAAACTTGCCTCAAAGGCGATGCCATTGTTTGCGTCGATGGCGTTCGCTTCAAGCAAAATAGGATCGCTAGATTCCAATTTGATTTCGCCAGCATTAATAGAAAGCGCTCTCCCTTGAAAATCGATGAGCACTTTTCCGGCTAACCCCATCTGCGGGAAAACAACAGGATCACTTGAAATACGATCAATCTGCAAGGTAACCTCGTCGAGCTTTAGACGAGTTGAGAAGTCCAGATGTTGTAAACCTGGATGGTAACTTAAATTTAGAGTTCCGGAAAAAGCATGGATTTTTCCGTACTTTTTAAGAGGGTTGAAAATCGTCCAGGACTCCAATTCAAACTCATTTGCCAACAAACGGATATTGAGTTTTTTATCGTAATCCCACCTCGCCTCGATCCTCCCTCCGTCAAGAGCACTGATCGTAAAACGACCCTCAGATCGACCTTGGGCCAAATTAAAACGAAGCCTCCAATCGACAATTCTCGCTGGGAATTCGCCATAAGCTATCTCGCCAAAACGGAGCTCAAAATCCTTTCGATCTTTGACCAAGTCAATATGATCAATGGTGATTTTTTGTTCTTGAAACTCCAGATTCAAATCGAACAAAGCAGCCTTTCGCTCGCATTGTGGACAAAAGGAAAACCTCGCCAAACTGATCTTCCACGGTAGATTTCTGAACCATTTATTGATGTAGGTTCGACGAAGCGGCACAACATCAATGGCACCATTATTGTAACGAAGTATACAATCTATCTTATCTGGTGTTTGTCCAAACCCTTTTAAAGATGTGATTTTCTTTCCTTGAATTTCAATATCCATACTTGAAAGAAGAAAATCTTCTTTTAATTTTTCGTGGGTAATCTTTAAGTTTTCGATACGTATATACCGCGATTTTGTGGAGACTTTGGAGACCTTCGCAGGTTTGATTTTACCTTTTTTGAGCGCTTTTATTTTTGTTGTTTTTGGACGCGTTTTTTTAGCCGAGTGGGCACTCATGTGGGCATCTCGAATAAGAATAGAAGTGAAATCCAAACCACTTTCTGTCCACCCGGGGCTAAGCACAATCGTGTCCGAATAAAGTTCGACCGCCACGCCTTCTTTATGTACGCGAAGGGCGACGCCGTGCAATGCGATGGAGAAAAAGCCGGAAGGTTCCAGACGCGCAATTTCGATTTCAGCGTCGTAGACCGTTGCCATTTTTGCTAGACGCTTGCGCAAGGGTGGCCCCAGAATCCATTCGCTCCGTAAGAGATAGGAGGTCGAGA
>Ga0256840_1004044_pt1 | contig 11280 bp, 11 predicted proteins | sample 355202metaG_FD_185969 | JGI IMG/M metagenome (GOLD analysis project Ga0256840, IMG submission 185969) | Hydrothermal vent microbial communities from Mid Atlantic Ridge, Atlantic Ocean - 355-202 | ecosystem: Environmental > Aquatic > Marine > Hydrothermal vents | place: Atlantic Ocean: Mid...
CTGTTAAAAAAGAAATTAGAATTAGTATTCCGAAGTAAGTAGCTATTAGTAATAATATAGAAATTGGATTCATTTTATTGAATTTAATATTCTTGCAAATATAAGGTTTTGTTATCAGAAATTAAATATGCAATTATTTAGTTTAATATTTTACCTACATTTGTATTGAACTATTAAAACTAGTAAAATGATTAGAGAATTAAATGGAAAAACACCCAAATTAGGAAAGGACTGTTTTATTGCTGAAACTGCTGTAATAATAGGCGATGTTAAAATGGGCGACAATTGCAGCGTATGGTATTCGGCAGTTATTCGTGGCGATGTTCATTATATTAAAATCGGTAATAAAGTCAACATTCAAGACGGCGCAGTTATACATGCTACCTACAAAAAACACCCTACAATTATAGGTAATAATGTTTCTATTGCTCACAATGCAATTGTACACGGATGTACGATTCACGATAATGTTTTAATTGGAATGGGCTCTATTGTTATGGATAACTGCATTATAAATCAAAACGCAATCATTGCAGCTGGCGCTGTTGTTACTAAAGGCACAATTGTTGAATCTGGTACAATTTACGCAGGAACTCCAGCTAAAAAAATTAAAGACATTAGTCAAGAATTACTCTCTGGCGAAGTGGAACGCATTGCAGATGCGTATATTAAATACGCTTCTTGGTATAAATAAACTTAATTTTTTAATCACATTAAAAAATAAAATCTAAATCTATTCGTTTTTCAGATAATTACACTATCTGTTAAACATCGTAAATGAACAATTTAAAACAACTATTCTTTCTGTTTTTTTCAATATCGCTACAAGCACAAACAACTTACTATGTCAATGCTACTAATGGTAATAACAACAATAGCGGAACATCAACAACTACAGCGTGGCAAACTATTGAGAAAATTAATGATGAAATGGATACTTTTATTGCTGGCGATGAAATACTATTCAAACGAAACGAAATTTGGAATAATCAAAGCAATATAAGATTGTCTATTGAAACTATTCAAGGAACTTCTTCTTTACCAATTACTTTTGGAGCTTATGGTAATGGAGAAAAACCTATTATAAGCTCCGTTGTACCACAATCACATACTTGGACGAATATTGGCAATAATATTTGGAAAGCAACTAATCCTTCATTAGAAAATCCCAATCGCCTTTTTATAAATGGCATGGAAAAACTACGAGCTAATATAGAAAGTGAATTAGATGGAATTACCTTTTTTTGGCGATATGATGAAAACACAAATGACCTATACATCTATTCAACTACTAATCCGAGTGACTTAAACATTTCGTACAGTGTAGATTTTCCTATTATTATTGAAGATTCTAATTACATAACTATTCAAGATTTAGACATTCAAGGTGGATGGACAAGTATATTTATCAGTACTTTATCAAAAAATATTCATATTCAAAATTCAGATATTGGCAAATATGCTGGCAACGGAATTGTTTTAAACACAGATTTAACTACTCAATTTAATTACCCTCAAAACCTATTGGTAGAAAATTGTAATTTCGATTCGGGTTTTACGTTAGATTATTCATCAGCAAGTGAATATACAGGTAGTTTTGACAGAGGAGTTGGCGATGGCTTTAGAGCCGAAGCACTTATAAATGGAGAAGTTAGAAATTGTTATTTTAAAAATTGGGGACACGCAAGTTTCAGCTTAAATGGCGGTGCAAATGTAAAAGTTTCTAATGTTTTTTGTCATAATAATTATATGACTTCACCTAATATTTGTTATGGCGGAAGATTAAACATTGAAGACACAAGTAGTAATGAAATTTACAACAATCAAATAATTAATACTTCGGTTCAAAGTCAAATGAATGGACAATTTAATCATTACCATCATAATATTTTTGAAGGTACTAAAAACACACCTTTATTAAGTAACGAATATGGTGTTGGCATCTCCATTCAAGCTTACGCAAACACAACTCTAAATGGTAACATTTACGAAAACAACTTGATAATGAATACCGAAGGAACAGGAATTCAGATTTCAGGTAATAATGAACATGATATATTCAATAATATAATACGAAATAATATTGTTCTTAATTGTGGATTAACAACAAATAATAAAGGCTTAGAGGTTGAAACAAATGAATATGCAGCCACTTACAACAATTCATTTTTAAACAATTTAGTTTTTAACGACGTAACAACGCAAACTTGCAATTTCAGAGGTGCAACGTATAATACAAGCGCTTTTAACACTTTAACAGGAAACGATGGATATGTATTAACCAATAACATAACAGGAAATCCGCTTTTTGTAGATGAATTTAATGCCGATTATCATTTAACCGAAAATTCGCTATGTATAAATAACGGAAGTAGCTTACTATCTACTATAGATTTTGAAGGCAATCTTGTTCCATACCTTAACACCTTACCAGATATTGGTATCTATGAATATCAAAATACAGTTTCAATAACTCATTTTCAAAATAAAGAATTTCGTACTTACCCAAACCCAACTAAAAATTTTATTACTATTTCGGGCGACTATTTAAATGATGATTATCAAATTATTACTTTAGCTGGCAAAATTGTTCAACAAGGAAAAACACATACTAAAATTGATATTTCCAATATTAATAATGGCGTTTATTTTTTTAAATTAACTGATAAAAATAATGTTGCAAAATTAATTATACTTTAGCATTTGCTTAAATAAGAAAATATTAGTATTTTTGCTATATGAAAAATAAAAGTTGCATTCGAATTGAAACCAATACCAAGCAAATTGACAATTGCAAACTAACTATTACAAAATTAGAAAACTCCTTTGAATTACTATCTAACGCATTGAGTTTAGCAGGAAATAAAGTCCGCTTAAAATTGCTATATCTTCTTTCTCAAGAACAAGAGCTTTGTGTTTGTGATTTAAGCGACATTCTCGGCATGAATATTTCGGCAATTTCACAACATTTAAGAAAGTTAAAAGACCGAAACATCGTTAAATCAAACAGAAAAGGACAAACTATATTTTATGCATTAACCAAAGAATATAAAATAATATTTTTTCCGTTTTTTCAACTTATTGACGAGAATAATATTTTGGCAACAATTTCAACTCAAAACTAAAATAGAAAAGAAAAATTGGTTTTGTTTTAGCATAGTACAGAATAATATTATACCTAAATGAAGATAATAAATGAAAAAAATATTAAAATAATAGGAGCAGGTTTATTTACAGCAATTGCATCATCTCTTTGTTGTATTGTTCCACTTTTAGCATTAATCTCAGGAACAACAGGTATTGCTTCCAATTTTTCTTGGCTTGAACCATTAAGACCTTATTTAGTTAGTTTTTCTGTTTTAGTATTGAGTTTTGCTTGGTATCAAAAACTAAAACCTAAAAAAGAAATAAATTGTAACTGCAATAAAACAGAAAAAACCTCATTCTTACAAACAAAATTATTTCTTGCTCTGGTAACTATATTTGCCTTTTCAATGACTTTGTTACCTTATTATTCTTCTATAATTTATCCGAAATCTAAAAATAAAATCATTATTATCAATAAAGAAAATAGGCAATCTGTAAACTTAAAAATTAAAGGAATGACTTGTACCGCTTGTGAAGAACACGTTAATCATGCAATAAATCAATTAAATGGTATATTAAATGTAACCTCATCTTACAAAAATAAAAACACTACTATTGAGTTTGACAAATCAAAAACAAGCACTAAGGACATTAAAAAAATGATAAATTCAACTGGATATACCGTAATAAATACAAAATAGAACTAATATGAAAATTCAATTAAAATCTACCATAACTTGCCCTAAATGTGGGCATAAAAAAGAAGAAGAAATGCCAACGGATGCTTGTGAGTTTTTTTACGAATGTGAACAATGCAAAACTATGTTAAAACCAAATAAAGGCGATTGTTGCGTTTACTGTTCGTTTGGAACAGTGCCATGTCCACCAATTCAAGAAAATAATAGTTGTGGAGACACTACTTGTTGCTAATCTTAAATTTTCAATTATGAAAAAATTAATTAACACAGTTATTATCGTTTTAAGTATCTTATCTATAAACTCTTGCACATTCAATAATAAATTTAAGGAAATAATAATTGTAAAAGAATCGAATCTTCTTAAAAAAAATATCACTGTAAAAGGCATGACTTGTGTAGGCTGTGAAGTTACTCTTGAAGGAGAACTTTTAAAAATAAAAGGCGTTGTAAATGTTAAAGCATCACATAATGAAGATAAAGCTTTTATTACTTTTGATTCCACTAAAACAAACCTGAAAATTATTAAAAACGTAATTAGAAAAGCAGGATATAAATCATACTAATAATGGGATATTTTTTGAATTTTGGAGAAAAAATTGAAGACTTTGATTATAAAGTAATCAACGAAAGAGATGCAAGAGCAAGTGCAGGGATTATGTTTTTATTAGGCTTACTAAGCCTTTTTTCTGTATCTGTTTTTAGAACTATTTTTTGGGCAGAACTATTCTCAATAACCTTTATTATGGAATTTTTAATACGAGTTATAATAAATCCAAAATACGCACCATATATGTTAATTGGCGGCTTAATTGTTAGCAACCAAACTCCAGATTGGGTAGAAGCAAAACCAAAAAGGTTCGCTTGGCTTCTTGGAATGATTTTAGGTATTATTATGACTTACTTTATAATTTTTGATGTTATTTCTCCAATACGTATTGATGTTTGCTTGCTATGTTTATCACTAATGTATGTTGAATCTGTTTTTGGTATATGCTTGGGCTGTTTACTTTATAAAAAATTAAATAAAAAACTATACAATTGCCCTGGTGGAATATGTGAAACACAACAACACAAACCATATAATAAAGAAAAATACATATTAATTTTGCTTTTTTTAGTTTTTTTCTATCTTACATATACAGTCCTAAAATATTATAAAATCACCGAAAAACCTACTATTATTATTCTTAAAGAGTAAAATAAAAGGCAGAATATGCATTAAAAACAGATTGCAATTAGATTACTCATTTTTATTTACTTCTAAAAGTCTTTATGAACCACTTCGTTAAGTTGCTATTGGTATTTTGACTTTTCATAACGAAAACCTATAAATAATTTGGGTTAATCTATAATTATTTTTTTAGTACTGTTTGTTTCTCCTAAAATAAATTTTATATAATAAACCCCTTTTGTTAAGTCGTTTTTTACAAATGAATCTGAAAACAATATTTTTTTTACTAATAATTTTCCGTCTAAAGAAAATAACTCTATTTGAGTTGGTTTATCAATACCTTTAAAATGAATTATTCCTTTTGTAGGATTTGGATAAATGGATATATTCGACAAATAATTATTTGCAATATTAGCTGTATTCACCCAACTTTGACCGACATTATTTCCCCAAATATATTCTACTAAATCAGGCATATCTATAAAGGGATTTCGATTAATTTGCCAATTATAAATCACATTATTTCGATTCATTTCAAAATCATCTGGCGGATCATTTCTATGCCAATTTAACAGTGTAGCTAAATCACCTAACTGACCAGTAACACTTGGAAAGCCATTAACAACCTCTAAACCATTATAACGGACAGCCAAATACAAAACCGATCTTGCAACATCACCTTTAAAACTACCCAAATTCCCTGACGGACCATTATATTGTCCGTAATGCTGATTGCCACGACTACTATTTTCTGGTCCATCGGCAGCTCGTAAAGCATGTGCGTCAGAATTTGCATGTCTAAGCGAGTCGGCATGTGTTTCCCAATACACATTTATTCCATCGGCATTATCGTCTTGTTCAATACTATTAAAACCGCCTCTTGATCTTGGATAAGTATGCTCTCTATTCCATTTTCCAAAATTATTTGATGTGGTTTGATAATCTAATTTTGGTCTTCCTTGCTCTGTATAAACCAACCAAACTTCATTACTGTTTTCAGGATTTTGATCTGCTTCTTTTAATATTTCAATAATATCAGTATATGTGTGCTCTCTAACAACATTCTCTTCAGCAATAATATGCTGCAAAGCTTGTCGCAAATTAACATCGGACAACCCATTTAAACTATTGTAATAATTTACTGGTTGCGTACTCGCCACATTACCAAAAGTTGGACTTAAAGGCGTTCCCCAAGCTGCAACTTGATAATCATTATCAACCACTCTTACTTCAATATTATTATTTAAAATTAAATATTCCGCTGGCAAATCATTTAATACAATAAGCAAAACCTCATCACCTTCATCTAAAGCATCATCAGTTAAAAAAATAGTGGTCGACGCTGTGTTTTGACCAATTGATATGGTAATATTGGTATTACCAGTAAAATCATTTGAATTAAAATTTCCATTTGCTAATTGAACACTTAAATTTAATGTCGATGTTACATTTTGTTCTGCTTCAAAATTGATGGTAAAAGAAGTTCCTTCATCGTATTGAGTTTGCAAAGTAGAAAAACTTACACCATTTAATACAACTCCTGTTCCATCATTTAATTGCCTTGGCGTTGGCGTATCTACAAAATAAGTACCATCATTATTTCTTTGAACAGATTCAGTTGTTTTATTACCGTTTTCATTTTCATTAGTCTGAACAGTTACATTTAAAAGCGCCATTAAATCGGTATCATCTGCATCGCTTGTATCGTACATTAAAGCATCAACTAAATTGGTAGTTGTTGCCAAAGTACCATCTAAAAAATCATACGAACTACCCAAATAAACTGCCACAGCATCTGCTCCATTTTGAATGATAGATGTTGGTATAATTAATTGCGGAATTGGAGAAACATCAATACTACCAATTAACAGCAAACCATTAATATCAGTAGTATAACCGTCTAAATCAATACTATAATAACTGCTATTTGCGCCACCAGTTGACCCATTAAATAAGACAACTACATAACCATCTAAAGCAAAATATGGCGTATCTGTTTTTAATTCAATAAATTCTTTGGTATCTGTACTTGGCGTATCACTGTCAACTTCATTAATCACAATTTGCGAAAAAAGAACTTGGTTAATTAATATAAAAGTAAGAAATAGTAGTGTTTTATGCATTGTGTTAGTTTGCAGCAAATATACGAATGAATTTGGATTATTCCTTACTTATTTAAGTAGTAAAATTTCGATTTTAAAATGCAGCATCTATACTAAATTCCATTATTTTTTTAGTAAAAGGATGTGCAAATTTAATGTATGCTGCATGTAAATGTAATCTATCTGCTTTTTTACCATATAAATCATCGCCTACAATGGCAGTATTAAGCCCTAAAACATGAGCTGAATGTACACGTAATTGATGTCTTCTACCTGTAATTGGCGTAAATTCAATTTTTGTTTTACCATCTTTACGCTCTAAAACAGTCCAATTAGTTTTTGATGGTCTTCCGTGCTCAAAACACACCAACTGTTTAGGTCTATCGTCTAAATCTACTCGCAATGGCAAATCTATTTCGCCATTATCTTGTACTATCAAACCATCTAACAAGGCAATGTATTTCTTTTTAATGGTTCTATTAATAAATTGAGCTTGCAGCTGCTTATGATTTATTTTTGATTTTGCAATTAACATAATACCCGAAGTTGACATGTCTAATCGATGAACAATTAAATGTTTTGCCGATCTTGGGTATTTTTTAGCCAACCTACTATACACCGAATCTTTAATTTCTTTACCATCTACCGACAATAATTCTGCGGGTTTATTAATTACAAGCATGTAATTATCTTCAAAAAGAATTTCAATCTCTTTATCTTTTGCTAAATTTATTAATAACGGATTTTCATCTAACTCCAATCCTGTTAACATATGAGATAAAATAGGCTTGCATTTACCTTTACACGATGGGTAATAATTTTTATGTTTCCTTATTTGTGAATTACCCGATTTTCCATACCAAAATTCAGCTAAAGCAATAGGTTTTAAATTATTTAAAAATGCATATTGCAATAATTTTGGCGCAGCACAATCGCCAGTTCCGCCAGGAGCTTGAACATTTAATTCGTTAAAAATAGCATTTAAACTTCTTTTTTGTCCATTGTAATTTAAAAATTCATATTGCTCAAATATTTTTTTTTGCAATGCATTCGATTTTTTAATTCGCAACTGTTTTAAATGAGTTAGTTTATTATTAAACACTAACAATTCATTTTGTTGTTTAGCAAATTTTTTGTCGTAGTAATTAATTAATTCCTTTAAATAAAAACGATCATTAATGCTTTCTTGATTCTGTTTTTCGCTAAATTCATTTGTAATGATAATTGTATCTCGCTTTAAGCGTTTTCTTTTTTGTTTACGGATTTTTAATTTTTCTTTTTCAACAGAAATAATTTTATCAACTTTTATATTATTATTTACAACATTTTTTTGAAGTTCTAAATAACTTTCATTATTCATTATAGCATCAATACTTTCAGTAATAGCTAACAACTCATTATTATCTTTAGTAAAAAAACTATCTTTTGCTAAAATATCATAAATTGGAGGCACAAATTTTTCCAGTAATGGCTGATTTATAATATTACCCGAATAAGCAGATAAATAACCTACTTTACCATTGCTATTTTGAACAACTAAAACACCAAACATTTTACCAATTTCGTGCGTATCTTTATCAAAACCAAAACTATGCTTTATTTCCGTTTGATTTTTAAGATAATCTTGCAATTCTTCTGAAGCCATTTTTGCTAAAGCATGTGGCTCGTAATAAAATGGAAATGTAAACTTCTTAGGTAAAGAAATTCCTTTAATTGGTTTTTTAAAATTTATAAAATGCATTATTGGTAACTGTTATTATTTAAATAATTACAAAAATAATCATTTAAAAAGTTAATTCACATCAAAACAAACTATAATTAAATTTTATCAATAAATAAAAACAATCGATTGTATTTATAATAAATTAATCAACAAAGCAAATTATCTTTGTGCTATAATTTAAAACAATCATCATGAAACATTTAAACCAAATAGGCTTAGCAAAAGAACAAACAAGCGATTTAATAAAAAATTTAGACGAACTACTTGCCAACTACTCTATATTTTATCAAAATGTTAGAGGTTTTCATTGGAAAATAACAGGAAGTAATTTCTTTGAATTACATGCAAAATTTGAAGAGTTGTACAATGACTTATTTATTAAAATAGATGACGTTGCTGAACGTATACTAACTTTAGGTGGAAAACCTACACATAACTTTTCTGAATATCTAAAACAAGCTACAATAAAAGAATATACAGCAAGTTTTAATGGAAACACCGCAATGAATGAGATACTAAACTCCTTTAGAGTATTACTAACAAAACAGCGAACCATATTAGAAGTTGCCGCTTTAATTGGCGATGAAGGTTCAAGTGCTTTAATGAGTGACTACATTAGAGAACAAGAAAAATTAGTTTGGATGTATACTTCTTTTCTAAAAAAATAATAATTTAAATTCGACCTAAACTCACAATCAAAGTTTGGGTCGAATTATTTTAACATCTAAAAAATAATGGCAGCTTTAATTCATTTCGACTATTTTTTTAAATAATTCTTCCCAATCTATATTTTTATCTTTTTTACCTAATCTAACTATAATTATTTCCTTTTCCGGATACACATAAATAAATTGACCTAAAATACCGACTGCAAAAAATGCAGGATATGGATAAATAATAAAATGCTTTTTTTCATTATTTTTATCTACATAATAACCGCCATCTACGTACAAATCAGGATATACAGTTTTATCGGTTATTACTTCGTAAGTTATTGCATGTTTCCAATGGTTACTATATCTAAAATTATTTTTAGCAGTTGTAAAAGTAGTTGATTTTGTTACCCAATCTTTAGGTACAATTTGCTTATCATTCCATTTGCCATTATTTAAATAAAGCCTACCTATTTTAGCATAATCTATAGCTGTTGCGTTTAAACAGCAAAATGCTTTTACTGTTTTGTTTTTTTTGCTATCTACACTCCAAAGCGCATCGTACTCCATACCAAGTGGTTTCCACAACTGCTCTTCTAAATTTTCTGTAACCATTTTACCAGTAACTTTTTCTAAAATCAACGCCAATAATTGAGAATTAATATTGCTATAGTCATACGACAAGTCTGGCGCTTGTTTTATTTTTAATTGTGTCATGTATTTTTTTATATTTTTTCCGTAATACATTTTAACAATCTGCCCAAAAGGATTAAGAAAATCTTTTTTCGATAAAATACCACTTCGCATATCTAACAAGTTCTCAATCGTAATATTTTGGAATTCCTTTTTATCTAAAAAATCTAAATAATTAGTTATTGGGTCTTTAATTGATTTTATTTGTCCTTTATTTACTGCAATACCAATCATTGCTGATAAAAAAGATTTTGACATTGAAAAAGATGCCTGAACACTCTTTTTAGTAGCACCTTCAAAATATTCTTCAAATAAAATACTGTCCTTTCTAATTATTAAAAAAGCCAAGGTCTCTTCTTTTTTCAACGCTTCTTTAAAAGTTAAATTTACTCCTTTTCGTGTTTGTACTGTTTTAGGCAAATTTACATTGCCGTTTGGCAAATGGTCAATAAATAAAAAAGGTGTGTTGCTTTTTTTAATTTTTAAATTATAGAATTTTTTATAATCATCTTGATTTACTACATTCCATTTAAAAAAACGAGCCGTATGACAAGAAGTCAAAAATAATAGCAAAGTAATAAGTAACATTATTTTTTTAATCATTGCAACCTAAATTTAATTAATAGAAAATACAAAGATACATTTTAATACTTCTACTCAAAAAGTTTTGAAAATTAAACCCTTTACTTTTGGTTATTCAAATAAATATTTAGCAAACCACTTAAAAAATTGATTTCATTCTGTCATCTTGTCACAAAACCATAAATGGTATTCTATTTGAAAGAGAGAATACAACAAATAGATTATTACTTAATAAATAAAACAAAATATGGCAAAAGGTAAAATTAATGTAGCAGTGGATAATATTTTTCCACTTATTAAACGTTTTTTATATTCAGATCACGAAATATTTTTACGTGAATTAGTTTCAAATGCAACTGACGCAACGCTAAAATTAAAACACTTAGCATCAATAGGAGAATATAAAGGCGATGTTTCTAACCTAAAATTAGAGGTGAAATTAGATAAAGACGCTAAAACTTTGACAATTATTGATCAAGGAATTGGAATGACAAGTGACGAAGTTGAAAAATACATCAACGAAATTGCTTTTTCTGGTGCTGAAGAATTTTTAGAAAAATATAAAGGTAAA
>Ga0256840_1004045_pt1 | contig 11280 bp, 10 predicted proteins | sample 355202metaG_FD_185969 | JGI IMG/M metagenome (GOLD analysis project Ga0256840, IMG submission 185969) | Hydrothermal vent microbial communities from Mid Atlantic Ridge, Atlantic Ocean - 355-202 | ecosystem: Environmental > Aquatic > Marine > Hydrothermal vents | place: Atlantic Ocean: Mid...
CCCAAAGAGACCTGGTCGTTGATAACCTGGCTCGTATATGCTGCCCTGCTCCACCAGCGTTTGACCGTGGGGTGGCGAGGGAGAAGAAGTGCAGTTATGACCATCATTGGATTCATGGTACTTGTGTTCACCTTTTTCGGTGTTACCTATCTCTTGACCGGGATGCATTCCTATGTCTCAGGCTGGCAATAACAGTAAACAGCTGCTTCTGTTGGGCCTCAATCACAGGACTGCGCCAGTGGAGGTGCGGGAGAGGCTGGCCCTGAGTGATTTTGACGGGAATGCCATAGAACTCTTTTATAATCAGGAGAGTTGCAACGAAGCGGTTTTTCTCTCTACCTGTAACAGGGTGGAGGTGATAGCCTGCTGCAGGGATCTGGCCAGTTGCAGGAATGAGATCCTGGAGTGTTGGTGCAGGGCAGCGGGCTTAAATAAGGAAGGTCTGCAGGACCATCTCTATCTTTATGAAAACAAGGATGCTGTGAAGCATCTCTTCCGGGTGGCTTCCAGCTTAGATTCCATGGTGCTGGGCGAGCCCCAGATACTTGGACAGCTAAAGGATGCCTACAGGAAGGCTGTTGAGGTTGGGGCCTCAGGACAGATACTGAACAAGCTCTTTCACAAGGCCTTTTTCGTGGCCAAAAGGATCAGGACCGAGACCAGGATTGCCAGCAGTGCGGTCTCCATCAGTTATGCTGCTGTAGAGCTTGCCAGGAAGATCTTTGGAGATCTTCAGGGCAAGAGTGCGCTCCTTGTTGGCGCAGGGGAGATGGCAGAGTTGGCAGCACAGCATTTAAAGACCAGCGGGATTACTGATCTTATGGTAGCGAACCGCACCCTTGAACGGGCAGTAAGACTTTCCCAGGAGCTTGGGGCCACTCCTCTTTCCCTGGAGGAGCTGGATTCCGCCCTGGTCAAGGCGGATATTGTCATAAGCTCTACCGGTGCTCCTGATCCGGTGATCTCTGCAGATCTCGTCCGTTCTGTAATGCGCCCGAGACGTCACCGGCTTCTGTTCTTCATAGATATTGCAGTTCCCAGGGATATTGATCCTGAAGTAAACAGGATAGAGAACGTGTATCTCTATGATATAGATGAGTTGAAGGGTGTCATAGAGGAGAATATGCAGGAGCGGCAAAAGGAGGCCATGCGTGCAGAGAGGATGGTGGAGGAGGAGGTCATAAAGTTCCTCTCCTGGCTCTCATCTCTGGAGGTGGTTCCTGTCATCAGGAAACTCCAGGAAAAGGCCGAGTCGGTTCGGCAGCAGGAGCTTCAAAGGTCCATGAAATACCTTTCCAGTCTCAATGATCAGGAGAGGGCCGCCATTGAGAGACTTACCCGTTCCATAGCGGAGAAACTGATTCACGATCCTATCATCTATCTGAAAAAAGGGGTGCATGAGCGGGACAGGCAGAAGGCACTTGCCTCAATCTCCCGGATTTTCAGGCTTGAAGATGAGTAAAACCCCTTTTTCTGGCAGATCAGGCCAGCAAGACAGCGATTATTCCTGTAAGGAATATACCGTCAAAGGTTCCGGCTCCTCCGATAGAAACTACTGGTGCCTGGATCTTCGGAATATCCTTCATGTGTAGCAGGTCTGCTCCTATAAGGGTCCCCATGGTGCCTGAGATATAGGCCACTGCCGGGGCATGCTGGCCATCTGCCAGCAGAAGGGCTGTCAGGGCGGCCATGAGCGGGGCAACGAATATAGGCAGTGCGATACCTATGCCTGGCACAGGCCTGGCCATAAGATAGGACGCTGTGGCTACCACTGCTATTCCCAACAGGGGTTGAATAAAGGTTCCCCATTTCAGCATCAGGTACAGGGAAAGGCATAATGGAACGATGGCTCCTCCCAGATTGATGCTGATTATGGTTTCTCTCCGGATCTTTGGCACATTATAGTGCATCCCCCAGAACCATACCTGTTCCGGAATTGTGATCCCTGTCCTGGATTCAATCCTCTTGATCGGTATGTTGATATGGCTGCCTATCAGGGAGATGATGAGAAATGAAAAGACCTGCCCCTGGGTTAGGCCTATCTTGCTGAAGGCCACTGTTATCAGACCTATCTGAATAAAGAGGAAGAGAAAGAGTATTCCGAAAAGAAATAGTAGAAAGAAGAGGATGGTATAGGGGGAAAATATCATAGGTGGGGCTTCTCCTCTTCCCCTGCATGAGAGCGGCGATCAATTAGAAAGTTATTCCCTTCCAGTTTCTTTACTGCCTTTTTGAGTTGGGCTGCTGTTTCTGCCACATGGCCGTAGTGATCAAACCGTCCAGGCGGACAGGGGACCACTGCAATAGAGAGGGATGTCAATGGGAAACGCTGTTCGTTGCCCAGCCTGTCCTTTGAGATGAAAAAACCCCTTTCTATATCTTCTTCATCTATGAACAGGGGTATAAGGGCAGCAAAATTCTGGAGAATTGCCTGGCATACCTGTTTCATGGTCTCCTGTGCCTGGTCTTTAGCATCAGGAAGTGGCAGCAGGAAGACAAAATCATCACCGCCGATATGTCCGACAAAGCTCTCCTGTTTTACTGTCTCCTGTATGACATTCACCAGTATTCTGGCCACCATCCTGATGACTTCATCGCCCCTGGAAAAACCATATTTGTCGTTGAAGGGTTTGAAGTTGTCTATATCCACATAGGCTACAGCAAAATTTTTTCCTGAGTCCAGTGCCTGCTGGATGGTCTTGAGAATGGAGGAGTTCCCCGGGAGTTTGGTAAGGGGATTGTTGTCTGCAACTCGTCTGGCCCTGTTTATGGCAAGGTCTATCCGGGTGAGGATCTCTTCCATGGGGGCATGCAGAGGGATAAGATCATCCACCGGGTATCTGTTCCAGTCCAAACCTGCGGAGAGATCCCTTTCCGATACCAGGAGCAGTATGGGCATCAGGGTCATCTGAAGATTGTTTTTTAGCGCCACCACAATCTGCTGGTCAATATCCTTTTCCTGTCCTTTCTGGATGATTACCAGGTCAGGAGGATCAGAGAAGATGGCGTCAAAGCCGCTGCTGAGATCCTTTAGAATCAGGAGATTGTGGCCCTTGGCCTGGAGACAGAGCCTTTCATCCTGTCTGTTGAAATGGTCAGGAGTCAGGAGGGCAATGCGTGCCACTGTTTACTCCTTCTCTCTGATGTCCATGGTGAAATTTTCCAGTTCCACAAGCTTTTCATCCAGTTCTTCCAGAATCTCCTTCATCTCTTGCCTGGAAAATTTTATCTGCTCCCAGGCGGTATGGGAGAGGGCAGGTACCCATGGATCTCCCCCATCTCCAAAGCCCACGGCAGTCACCAGTATGTCGGAAAAGTGAATAATGGCAGCAACTTGTGCAAAATCACTGGCCTTGTCCGGCCGGTGATGATATTCCAGGGCTACAGTGAGTCTATCAGGGAGATTCCACTGCCTTGCCACTATGCCACCAATCTCTTCATGGTTCATCCCCAGGACTTCCAGCTCTACTTGCTGTATGGCAACCTCATTCTCTCTCGTGCTGTCTATGATCTTCTGATAGAGTTCAGGAAACTCAGCCCTGACCACTATCTTGCCCAGATCATGAATAAGGCCGGCGGTGGAGATCTCTTCCGGGTTCTTTATCCCCTTTCTCCTGGCGATTATGCCGGCTGCAGTGGCAGTGCCAAGAGAGTGCTTGAACAGCCCTACATCTGCTGCCTGCATCACTTCGAATATGGATGAGGTTACTATCAGCGTCTTGATCACGTTGAACCCCAGAAGCACCAGGGCATTGGATACTGTCCCTATCCTCTGGGGGAATCCGAAAAAGGATGAGTTGACCATCTTCAACAGCTTGCTGGTCAGGACCTGATCCTTTTCTATCACCTCGCCCAGTTTTGTGGCTGTTATGTTTTGATCAGCCACCATCTCATTGAGACGAGATACTATAGGGGGAAGGGTGGGCAAGGATTGAATATCCTTGAGCCGGCTCCTGATCTCCTGTGGGGTGAGCTGGGTCATGAAGATATCCTCTTTTTCAGTTCCTGCAGATAGTCCTCGCCCTTTTCCTGAACAATCCAGTATTCGGCTATCAGATTTTTCAGGGCCTTCAGGACCGGATCGCCGGCGACCTTGCTGAATCGCCTGTCCAGTTCCCTGAGTCTTTCAGCAAGAGAAAGTTCTCCTGGCATCTTCACAGGATGGCCCTCAACTGTCAGTATCATGACACCCTGCTTCTCCAAGCGCTGAATGAGGTCTGCTGAGAGCTCGGTTCCAGGACCGCACAGCACCTGTCCTTCAGGTGTTGCCGCTTCCCGTGCCAGCTTCATACCGGCTGCGGCCATCTTTATGGGAATCCGCTGCAACTCTCTCCTCCTGTTTTCAGGATTTGGTTTTCAGTTCAGGCCATTTTATTTGCAAATCCAGGACCGTTTCCAGGGTATGGGCGGCCTGGAACAGGATTTTTTCCTGAAAATGTTTTGCGATGAGCTGAATACCTATGGGTAAACCCTTTGAGTCGAAGCCGCAGGGCATAGAGATGCCCGGCACGCCTGCAAGGTTAACAGGAATGGTGAAGATGTCCGAAAGATACATCTGTATTGGATCCTGGGCCTTCTCGCCAATCCTGAATGCAGTTGTTGGGGTTACTGGAGCAGCTATGATATCACACTCATCAAAGGCGTTTTTGAAGTCTTGGATTATCAGTGCCCTGACAGATGAGGCCTTTTTGTAAAATGCATCGTAATAGCCTGCTGAGAGACAATAGGTGCCGAGCATTATCCGTCTCTTTACCTCTGGACCAAATCCCTGGGAGCGGGTAGCCCGGTACATCTCCATGAGGTTTGAATACTCCTCTGCCCTGAAGCCATATTTCACCCCGTCGTATCTGGAGAGGTTAGAGGATGCCTCAGCAGTGGCAATGATGTAGTAGGCAGCAAGGGCATGTCTGGAATGGGGCAGGCTTATTTCTTTTATGGTGGCTCCGGCATCCCTGAACCGGTTTATTGCCTGGCGTACCGTTTCTTCAACCTCATTGCTCATCCCCTCCACAAAATATTCTGCCGGAACTCCTACTGTGAGTCCCTCTATTTTCGGAGTACAGGCAGACACGAAATCCTCTTCAGGCATGGGAGCAGAAGTGGAATCCCGGTGATCATGGCCTGATATGGCCTGGAATGTCAGGGCGCAATCCTTGATATTTCTGGCAAAGGGGCCTATCTGGTCGAGAGACGAGGCAAAGGCTACCAGGCCATACCTGGAGACCCTGCCATAGGTGGGCTTCAACCCTACAACTCCGCAGAAGGCTGCAGGCTGCCTGATAGAGCCGCCGGTGTCAGACCCCAGAGAGACCACACATTCCCTTGCAGCTACCGCTGCTGCAGAACCACCGCTGGATCCTCCTGGAACCCTGTCCAGGTCCCAAGGGTTGTGTGTGGGGAAAAAGGCTGAATTTTCAGTGGAGGAGCCCATTGCAAACTCGTCCATGTTAAGCTTGCCCACCATGACTGCCCCCTGCCCGTTGAGCTTTTCCATTACAGTGGCGTCATAGGGTGGTTTGAACCCTTCCAGCATCCTTGAGGAGCAGGTAGTGGGGACCCCTTTGGTGCAGATGACATCCTTGATTCCTATGGGAATGCCGGTGAGCGGGCCGCTATTCCCCTCCTCTATCATTCTTTCCGCCTTGGCAGCCTGCTCCAATGCAATATCTTCGGTTACTGTTATAAAGGCCTTCACCCTTTCATCACTCTCCTGGATCCTGTGGATGTAGGCCTTTGCAACCTCTACAGGATTCACCTCCCTGTTGTCCAGGGCAGCTCTCAGTTCGTTCAGGGAAAGATCGGTTATCTCAGACATCTTTTTTAAATCTCCTGTTGTCGCCGGATTTCTACCTTGATGGTGTGGCGGTCAAACCCATATTATGCAGCTCGCAAGCTCGCAGCACAGGCGAGGCAGGGGCACGCAGCCCTGCTTTGGTGCTTCAACTGCCTGATGATTTATGACAGTAAAAGCTTACTCCTTTGGATTATTCAGGTAAAATTTTTTCATCAGGCCTTTGAAGTGCGTAATTAAGGTCAAATGATCCTGGGCACTACAAAGGCGCCGTTTTCAGACTCAGGCGCATTTGATAAGGCCTCATCTCTGGGCAGAGATGCTTTTACCTCGTCCTCTCTGAATACATTCTGGAGTTCAAGCACATTATATGCCGGCTCCACTCCGGTGGTGTCCAGATCTTCTAACTGCGATACCAGTTCAAGTATCTCATCCAGCTCCTTTGTGAACTGCTCCTTCTCTTGGCTGGAGAACTCAAGGCGGGCAAGATCCGCTACATGCTCCACTTCTTCTATGGTAATTCGTGCCATATCCTATCCTCTTTTCTTTAGATTCTTGATTTTTTTCATGGAGCAGGAGATGGTGTCTGCTCTTTTTCTCCTGTCATGCCGTGATCCTCTTCATTATTCATGTCGGTCATAACATTATATGATGCATCATCCAATATCTGTATATCTCTTCTGGGAAAGGGGATCTTGATGCCCTCCCTTGCAAAGGTTTCATGGATGGCCTTGAACAGCTCATGGCTCACCAACCCCTTGAGACGTGGGTCCTCAACCCAGCAGAGGAGTTCAAGATCCACTGATGATGCTGCAAATTTCCTGACTCGTGATCTTGGTTCAGGCCTTTTTACAACCCTTTTGTTCTCTAAGGCTATTCGATTCAGTGTCTTTTCTACAGTAGGGAGATCGCTGTCATAGGAGACCCCCACCGGTACCCTTATCCTGAACCTGGGTACTGGTGCGCTTTCGTTTATGATTTTTGCGTTTGCCATAATGGAGTTCGGTATGGAGATAAGGATATCGTCTCGGGTCTTGATTCGGGTGGATCGAATACCGATGTCCATCACCTCTCCACGTTCTCCTGAATCTATAATGATGTAATCTCCTACCTTGTAAGTCTTATCCATAAAGATGCTGATGCCACCAAAAAAATTTGCCAGGGTATCCTTGGCTGCCATTGCTACTGCGATACCAGCAATTCCGGCTGATGCAAAGAGCGGGGTAAGGCTGATATCCCATATCATCAGGATGGCCAGAATTCCAGAGACCAGAAGCACAATCCTCACGAGATTTCTGAAAAGATAAAAGAGTTCAGCACTTATTGCCCCTGTATCAGCAGATCTCGGGCGTGGTTTCCTGATGGCTTCGGAGATGGTCCTGATGGATGATATCCACCAGATAAGGAGGATCAGGCTCTTGACCGTATTGGAAGCTATAAAATCCCACGGATGCGGTGGTGGCATCTGTGCCAGCAGATGGAGCGGTCCCAAAAGGAATATGGTGTAGCATAGAGGCCTGTGGATGAAGGCTATGATTGCATCATCCATGCTGATGTTGGTGAGCCTTGCAAGGTTTTTAACCACCTTGTCGATAATAAGATCGACGACCTTGGACAGGATTGCATAGATGGCAATGATTATGGCCCCATCGAAATAGGGGTTGTTCCAAGTGGTATGTACATATTTGATTATTTGCTCAAATAGCTGGTTGACATCCATAATGGCAGATATTATAAAGACGTCCCTATCATAATGGAATATAAATTTTTAATCGTTCATAGCCTATCATTTGCAGGAGGTAATGAAGGTTGGCAAATCATGCTTCTGCCCTAAAGAGGGTACGTCAGAGTCAGAAACGTCGCATGCGTAACAAGATGCGGAAGACCAGGATAAAAAATCTCATCAAGGCAGTCGAGGCTGCAGTGATGGAAAATGCTGTGGAACAGGCCCAGGAAAATCTGAAAAAGGCCCAGGCATATATTGACAAAATTGGTCGCAAGAAGGGTACCCTGCACAGGAAAAATGCCTCGCGCAAGGTGTCTAAGCTGGCTAAAAAGGTGGACAATCTTCTGAAGGCCCAGGGATAATCCTTCCCCTACTTCAGGATATTATACAGAAATAAGTGCCCAAAAGGCCTTGTTGGCCCTGCAGGCATGGAGGCTTGACCAGCTTCTCCATGTTCTGCAGGGCTTTTTTTCTCTCTATTCATTTGAGATGCCCATCAGTACATCTGCGACTTTATCCTGATCAATTCCAGTAAATATCATCATTTCATCCCTGCTATTTTCTGAATGCTGTTGTGTTCCTGATCAAATTGCAATAGATATCTAATAATGTCTGTTTTTTACGTCTTTTGATGCTGGGTGCTCGTTTTCCCCAGCCGGTTTTTCAATGGGAGGAGAACTGAAAAGGTTGCAAACAGCATGGTTCTCGGTGAACCATTTGATATTTGGAGGGTGAATGGCAGGAATATATCTGCCAGATTTGGATGTTATTGCCAGGTGTAGCAGAGATCCTGGATCTGGTCCAAGGATTCTCTTTTTCAGTGGGGGCACCGCCCTGCGGGACCTTTCCAGAAGAATCATCTCCTTTTCTCATAATACTCGCCATCTAATAACGGTATTTGATTCAGGCGGCAGCTCAGCTGTGATTCGCAAGGCCTTTCGGATGCCTGCCGTAGGTGATTTGAGAAACAGGCTCACGGCCTTGGCTGATCCCGGGTTCCCTGGCCAACCTGCTGTTTACTCCCTTTTTTCCTACAGGATGTCTCAGGATCAATCCCAGCATAAGCTCAGGCAGGAACTGCATGCCATGTGTCAAGGCACCCATCCATTGCTTTTGGATATCAGTGATCCCATGCGCAGCATCATGCAGCACCATTTGCGCTATTTTTTTAAGAAAATGCCTGAGGATTTTGATCTTCGAGGTGCAAGTGTAGGAAATCTGCTCCTCGCTGCCAGCTATCTTGAATCTGGCCGCAGACTGGCTCCGGCTCTTTCCATCTATTCCCGTCTCATCTCGGTGAGGGGCGGGGTTATACCCATACTGGAGAGAGACCTGCATCTGGTGGCTGAGCTTGAGGGAGGAGAAAGGATATTGGGGCAGCACCTGTTGACAGGCAAGGAGTGTCCGGAGATAACTGCGAAGATCCTTCGTCTCTATCTGACTGACGATCTGGCAGAGGGGCGTGAGATCCATGTTGAATCAGACCTTATGGTAAGAGATGAAATCAGGCAGGCAGATCTAATCTGTTACCCTATGGGAAGCTTTTACACCAGTCTCATTGCCAACCTGCTTCCTGAGGGGGTTGGGAGTGCTGTTGCTGCAGCACCCTGTCCCAAGGTCTTTGTGCCCAATACGGTTCGTGATTCCGAGAGCATTGGCCTTGGGGTAAAAGATATGGTGACAAGGCTCCTCTCCTACCTCAAAAGGGATAGGCCTGGTATCCATACCCATGATCTCCTGAACTATGTCCTTCTGGATCAGGATCTTGACATATATTCAGAGAGTTATCCTGGACCTCTGGATGATGAATATCTTGCATCCATGTTGGGTGTCAGAGTGATCAGGTGCAGGCTGGTTTCAAACAGATCCCGTCCATTCATCGATCCTGATCTGCTTGCTGAGCAGCTTATATCCATGGCTGGAAAGGGTTGATTTGCGGTTTTGACCCGGAATATACAGAGGGTTTGTTTCCAATCTGTAACAGAGTATCTTCTTGTCTTTTTGGGTTCTCTTCATTAAAGTCATTTTCCTTCTTCTTTTTATGTTCAGGAAAGGATTTTTTTCAGCAGATTATTGCTTGATAGACAAAGGTCCCTGGATCAGGGCAGGAGTTATATGAAACAGGAAAATATAAGAAATGTTGCCATCATCGCCCATGTTGATCATGGCAAGACCACCCTGGTAGATCAGCTGTTTCGCCAAAGCGGAATGTTCAGGGAGAATCAGCATGTAGCTGAACGGTTGATGGATTCCATGGACCTGGAACGTGAACGCGGTATTACCATCGCCTCGAAAAACGGTTCCTATATCTATGGGGACTACAGGATAAATATTATAGACACCCCGGGGCATGCCGATTTTGGCGGCCAGGTTGAGAGGGTTCTCAGAATGGCCGATGGTGCCCTGCTGCTGGTTGATGCCCAGGAGGGGCCAATGCCACAGACCTTTTTCGTAGTCAAGAAGGCCTTGGCAGCCAATCTGCCCATTCTGGTGGTGGTGAACAAGATTGACAAGCCTGCGGCTCGTTGTGACTGGACAGTGGATCAGGTCTTTGATCTTCTTGCACGTCTTGATGCCCCGGACGAGACCCTGGATTTTCCAGTGGTATTTGGCTCTGCCAAGGAGGGATATATGCTGGCAGACCATAATGAGACACCGGTACCTGGCCAGGGGATGGATCTCATCTCCGAAATGATAGTCAACCATGTTCCTCCTCCATCTGGAGATCCGGATGCGCCTCTGCAGCTTCAGATCAACACCATTGATTACTCTCCCTATCTTGGCAGGCTGGGCATAGGAAAGGTGGTAAACGGGCGGCTAAGTCTCAATGACAGTGTAGTAGTGGCCCGTAGGGATGGTTCCATCAAACCGGTGCGCATAACCAAGATCTTTCTCTTTGAGGCAGACCGCAAGGTTCCAGTAGAGGCCGCATCTACCGGGGATATCGTTGCTGTTGCAGGGATGGAGGATGTGACTGTCGGTGTTACCTTCACCGATCCTGAAGATCCTCGTCCTCTTCCCCTTATTGAGATAGATCCCCCTACCATTTCCATGCGTTTTATACCAAATGACTCCCCTTTTGCCGGACAGGACGGGAAATTTGTAACATCCAGACATCTCGAGGAGCGGTTGATGCGAGAGACCCTTTCCGATGTCGCTCTCCAGGTGGAGCCATTGACAGATGGGGTTGGCTTTTTGGTTGCCGGACGGGGCGAACTGCATCTATCCATACTTATAGAGAAGATGCGGCGTGAAGGGTATGAATTTCAGGTGAGCCGTCCCCATGTAATAATGCGTGAAGAGGACGGTGTAACCCTGGAGCCCTATGAGGAACTCACTGTTGATGTGGATGAACAGTACCAGGGCGTGGTCATAGAGAAGCTGGGCCAGCTCAAGGGAGTCCTCGAGGATATGCAGGTGGAGAACCAGATGACCAGGATGAGGTTCAAGGTGCCTACCAGGGGACTTCTGGGATACCGCTCCCAGTTCATGACCGACACCCATGGCATGGGTGTGATGAACTATGTCTTTGCCGAATGGGGCCCATATGCAGGGGAGATAGTCAACCGCACCAACGGTGTGATGGTGGTAAAGGAGGCCTGTACCTCAGTAGCCTATGCACTGTTCAACCTGCAGGACCGGGGGCGTCTCTTTATAGGTCCAGGGGTGGATCTCTACAAGGGCCAGATTATTGGGGAGCACTCCCGTCCAGTGGACCTGGTGGTAAATCCTGCCAAGGGGAAAAAGTTGACCAATATGAGGG
>Ga0256840_1004046_pt1 | contig 11277 bp, 14 predicted proteins | sample 355202metaG_FD_185969 | JGI IMG/M metagenome (GOLD analysis project Ga0256840, IMG submission 185969) | Hydrothermal vent microbial communities from Mid Atlantic Ridge, Atlantic Ocean - 355-202 | ecosystem: Environmental > Aquatic > Marine > Hydrothermal vents | place: Atlantic Ocean: Mid...
AGAGTGATAGACTTGCGACATTCTTTAAAATCCTTATTTGCTGTAAAGATTTTACTACTATGCTGCTAAGCTATCACTTTTACTTCTTGAACTAGGCGACCATAACGTGGTGAAACTGGACAGATAGACAAATTGAAATGGAGAAAAATCAGAATATTCTTCTTACTACGATGAGTGAAAATATACAAAACATTACTAAACAGGCTTTAGAAGAGAGTAAAAAAGTATTGAATGAACCCAATATTACACAGAAAGAGAAAGAAGAAATTTTTGAAAATGTTGAAAATCGTCTACTTGATGTAACCAATGACCTTATTGACTTTTTAAAACTTAAATCCAAAAAAGTACATATCAGCCATGAAGAATTTAATATAAACAATGTACTAAATGAAGTATCTGGAACCATTTGTAGTAAATTTTCAGGTAGTCAATGTGAACTTATTTTTGATATAGATAAAAATATTCCACGTAAACTTATAGGAGACTCTCTGCATTTAGGACAGATATTGGAGAGTATTTTAGAGTATCAACTGAATGAAGATACTACCACTGAAATTAAGCTAGAGATTTCTATGTTTGAGACGTATGGAGATAGTATTGAGATACAATTTAAAATAACTGATATTGGTCTAGGTTTAACACAAGATGTGCAAGAGAAATTATTTATACCTTATTATGATGAAGAAAAAGGTACCTATGTTGGATTGGGTTTATTTATAGCAAATGAATTTATCTCAATGATGAATGGTAAACTCTCTTTACAAAGTACCTTAGGAAAAGGAAGTACTTTTACGCTTGCTATTCCTTTTAAATTTGTAGATAAAACCAACAAACGAATGTACCGTTTACCTAAAAAAATACTCATTGAGAAAAAAGTACTTATTGTAGATGATAATTACAGTGCAGCACTTGCAATTAAAAAAATGTTTGCTTACTTTAAACATGAAGTTACCGTGCTTACACAAGAAGAATTTAGACGAAATATTCCAAATATTACACCTTATGACATCGTAGTATTGAATGAAAGCCTATTTTCTGCTCGTTTGGTTGAGTATTTAAATAAAATTAAAATGGGCAAATCTTTAAAAGTGATGGCATTACACTCTTTACTCAAGGCACAAAGAGATAGTTTTATAGATGATGTGATAGATAACTATCTTTATAAACCACTCAATCAAGAGCGTATTTTTGAATTGATTTTGAGTTTATACGATTTTGAAAATACAATGAAGCCTGAGAATGGTGTAGCAAAGCGTGTAAAAACAATAAAATCTCATATTGTAGAAACACGTGGTGTAACACAAGAGAAGTTCCAAGACTTCAAGGGAAAAAATTTACTTATTGTTGAAGATAATATTATTAATCAAAAAGTATTAATTAACCTTTTGCATGTATCTAAAATGCATATATCTATTGCAAATAATGGGCAAGAAGCAGTGGATATCATAAAAGAAGGAAAAATTAATTTTGACTTGGTACTGATGGATATAAATATGCCTATTATGGATGGGTACGCTGCTACACAAATGATACGGCTGGATAAGAAGTATGACACATTGCCTATTGTGGCATTTACAGCGTTGGTACTTGATAGTGAGATTAAAAAAATGTTTAATGCAGGTATTAATGCATTTTTAGCAAAACCTTTAAACATTGGCAAGCTCTATACTATAATGGCGATATATCTTAAAGATATTCCTATGGATGCTGTTGTAGTAACATCGCCAAAAAAGAAAGTCTTTGGCACTTATCCAGGTCTGAAAGTGCAAGAGGGAATAGAACGTTCCAATAACAGTGAAGCATTATATGTCGAGGTATTAAAAGAGTTTCATGAAGCATATGGAAAAAGTCATGAGGTTTTTTCTAAACTAATAGTAGAGCATCGTTTTGAACAAATTAAGATGCTATGTGTAGATATGAGAGGGTTAAGTGGGGCTATTGCTGCACATGATATGCATGTTTTAATGATGGAAATTCTTCAACTGATACTCTATAAAAAATATGATTTACTTATAAATTATCAAGAGAAGTATCGGTTTGAAATAGAAGTGTTAAATAAATCTATAAAGAAGTTTTTATCTGAAATATAGAATTTAACTAGGGACAGCTTTCTTTGGAAGTTGCATTCCCGTCTTCCAAGGTGTTGTATGTCTACTAGAGGTACTCTCCATCTTGTGGAGAGGTGCATCACAGTTCATGTATTTTCCTCGTTCATCTTCACTGAGATAGCGTTTACAAATTTTCATACGTTTAAAATATATTGGTTCTTTCTCAAAATGGCTCATAGTGACTTTTCTCTCTTCAGAACTTGCATGTGCAAACCACCCATCACCTAAATACATACCCACATGGTTGATGCGTTTACTATGTCTATTGGTATTACCAAAGAAGATGAGGTCACCATAGTGTAGGTTTTTAAAGGTAATGGTTTTACCCATTTTAGCTTGCTCTCGTGCAACACGTGGTATGTCTATACCCATTGAACCATAGATGTTATAGGTGAGTCCTGAACAGTCAAAAGCATCGGGACCCTCTTCTGCCCAGACATAAGGTTTCCCCATATAACTAGCTAGCAAAAGTTGAATATTGTCTCTTTTGGGTTCACAAATTTTCTCTGGTTTCATGATGTCATAGTTTGGATACACATAGGGCTTGGGGCTACACGCAGAAAAAAAAAGAGCAAATCCACTTAATAATAGTAGGGAGATATGTTTCATGGAAGACCTTTAAAGTATAAGCATCGCGTCACCATAGGAAAAAAATCTATAGTTTTTTGCAATGGCTTCTTTATATAAGTCTAACGTTTTTTCTCTTCCAATGAAAGCAGAAACCAGCATAATCAGTGTACTTTTTGGTAAATGGAAGTTTGTGAGTAGGTGTGTGACACGCTGTGGTGGATTTGATGGGTTTAAGAAGAGGTCACATTCACCTTGTGTTTTTTGTGTACGTACGTAGTACTCTAGCGTTCGTGTTACGGTGGTACCAATGGCAAGTACATCTCTTTTGCTATCTAGTATAGTTGCTGAGGCTTGAGGTATATGAAAGTACTCAGAGTGCATAGGGTGTTCAAGTATGTGTTCTGCATCAACAGGCTTAAATGTTCCAGCTCCTACATGCAAAGTGATTTTATGTGTTTTATGTCTACTTTGAAGTGCCGCAAAAAGTTCAGGTGTAAAGTGTAACGATGCTGTTGGAGCTGCCACAGCTCCTGCATTTTTAGCAAAAAGTGTTTGGTAGTCGGTCTCGTCTTCTTTGTTGTCTTCTCTTTGCATATAGGGTGGGAGAGGTAGATGTCCTATATCATCAAGGATAAGGACAAGCTCTTCAAAACGTATGGGTTTGCTGTGATGGGTAAACGTTACCACACGTGAACCATCTTCATGGAGCTTGGTGACCGTCGCTATAAGCGTATCATCAAATAGAAGCTTAGAGCCTATCTGTACTTTACCCCGTATCATCACAAGGTACTGGTGTGCATCAAGAGGTTTGTTAAAGAGGAGTTCTACTTTTCCTCCGCCTTGTACAAAACCTTTGTCGTTGGTACTTTGGGCTTCTTTTTTTCCAAAAATACGTGCTTTAATGACACGGGTATCATTAAGAAAAATATCACACTCTTTAGGGACAAAGTCCAACAGGTGCTTAAAAGTAGTATGGGTGATGCTGTCAGTTGCTCTGTCATAGACTAACAGTTTGGCATGGTCTCTAGGATGTACAGGTACGGTCGCTATGAAACCATCAGGGAGGGTATAGTCATAGTTTTTAGTAAGAAGGTCTATAGACATTATTTACTTGTATCTTCGGTTTCTTCTTCCTCTTCATCATCCTCATCTGGGATATGAGGATTTACCATTTTAACGATGAGTATAGATACACCATAAAGTACTATGAGTGGTGCAGCCATAAGAAGTTGGGTAAGGACATCTGGTGGAGTAAGGAGTGCAGCTAAAACAAAAATAATCAGCACAGCGTAACGGAAAAAGTCTTTAAGTGTTTTGTCTGTTACAAGTCCAAGAAGTGCTAAAAAGTAAGCAAATACAGGAAGTTCAAATGCTAGACCAAAACCCATCATGATTTTAGTAAAAAAGCCTACATAATCCTCAATATTTATAAGTGGCGTATAGAGGAAAGAACCAAAGGTTATGAGAAACTGAAACCCAAAAGGTGTAACAACATAGTAGGCAAAAAGTACACCTACCACAAACATCACTGTACCACCTACGACAAAAGGGAGTACCATCTTTTTTTCATTTGAGTAGAGACCTGGGGCTATAAAAAGCCATATTTGGTAGAGTATAAAAGGCAATGCACCTATGAGTCCTGCAAAAAATGAAACTTTAAGTGCAACAAAAAATGCACCACCAACTTGGTGCGTCGTCACCATACCATCTGCTGCTTTTTTAGAGAGATGGGCTACTTGTGCAAGAGCTTCATTGAGTGGGGCGGTTATCCACTCTAGTATAATTTCATGAAAGATAAATGCGATGATGAAAGCGATAAATATAGAAAGAACAGAAAGCCCAAGTCTTTTTCTAAGCTCTACAAGGTGGGGTCTTAACTCATCAAACATTATGCATCACCTTTGGTGTTTTTTTGTTCATTTTTCGTAACTTTTTCTTTTTTAGGTAGTTCTTTTTTTGGTTTTTTAAAGGTGACAGTTTCATTTTTAGGTTCTACTTGTGTGGCTATATTTTCTGTGTTTTTTTCTAGTTCTGAAGATGTTTCTTCCGTGGATGTTACTTCTGTAGATTTCTCTACTTTTGCTTGTTTGGCAAAATCTTGAGGTGATGCGGTTGAGACTTCATCGTCATAACTTACATCATCAAAGTCATCAAAAGAGATGTTTTTAAAACTTTTGAGTTCTGCTGTGGCATCGTTTAGTTGCTTCTTATACTCAAGTGCCTCTTCTTTTAAGTCAGCTATTTTCATCTCTTCTTCTAGTGAACCTTTGGCATCACCGATGGTTTTCTTTACACTTTTGATGAACTTTGCCATCTCTACAAGAGCTTGGGGTAGTTTATCTGGACCCAAAAAGAGTATAGCGATAACAGAAATAAGAAGTAATTCGGTAAAGCCGATTCCAAACATATGTTGACCTTTAAATTTATTGATGTATTTTAACAGATTATCCTAAAATGTAGAGAGAGAGTTCATCGCAGAGGAAGAAATTGTCATTATAGTAGTGCGATGTGTTACTGCGTAGTTTCTTTTCATCACAGAGGAATTCGGCTCTTTCTTGCATCTGAGGGCTAAGTAGACTTTTCTTTATGCCTATGTTAGAACGCATACCTAAAAAGAGACGTTCTGTGAGTAGTTCGTCTTTGGTAAGGAGTTCTTGACTTACAAAAAGAGGGTTTTTCACATAGGCATCGATATTTTCTAAAGGGTAAAAGCGTGTGTCCTTTAAAAATCCAACTGCTCCTGCTCCAGCTCCTATGTAGTTTTCTATTTGCCAGTAGCCTTTGTTGTGTTTACTTTGGTAGGTGCCAAAATTAGAGATTTCATAGGCTTTAAAGCCTCTTTTTTCTATCTGTTCTGCGACAAAAAATGCAAGGTTTTCATCATCTTGACGTACCTCAGGTGTGTGAGAAAATTTTGTACCGTCTTCAATAGTGAGTTCATAGGCAGATATATGGTCAATAGGTAGAGAAAATGCTGTTTCTATGTCGTTAAGGAGTAAGGCTTTAGTATCTCCTTGGTAATTATAGATTAAATCTAAGGAGAGATGTTTGATTCCAATGTCATGTGCATACATAATGGCATCTTTTGCCTGCTGTGGATTATGTGCTCGGTTAAGGGCTTTGAGTTTGTCTTCATCAAAACTTTGTACACCAAAACTTACACGGTTTACCCCTAGTTCATACATACCTTTGAGCCACTCTTTTGTGGCTGAGTTTGGATTTGCTTCTGTGGTGATTTCTACCCCTTTTTGTAAATAGGGTTTGAGTAGTGTAAAAATGGGTTTGTAAAGTTCAGGACTTACGGTTGAGGGTGTACCTCCTCCGATAAAAAGTGTTTTTATGCTTTGTTTTGTTGCTTCAAAACGTTCTAGTTCAAAACCAAGTTGTGTATGAAGGGCTTTCATGTAGTCTTCACGCGTATCAAACTTATCGACATAGGTGTTGAAAGAACAATAGTGACACTTAGAGTCACAGTAAGGGATGTGAATATAGACCAACAAATTAAACGCCTTGTAACTGTTATTTTGATAAAATAATATCAGAAACTTGAGAGTAATTCTCTTGAAGATAAAAATAAATTTAAAAATATAGATGAAAGTAAGATGGGCTTTGCCCATTTTACGTTCTATAAATAATAAAATAAGAGTTGGCATCATGCAGAGACAAAAGACATACCGTCCAAATGTCGCAGCCGTCATACTCTCTTCCAGATATCCAGAAAAATGTGAGTTCTTTGTAGCCCATAGAAGTGATATCAAAAATGCGTGGCAATTCCCTCAAGGGGGTATCGATGAGGGTGAAACACCTAAAGAGGCACTAAAACGTGAACTATTAGAAGAGATAGGCTGTGACAATGTTGAGGTTTTAGGTGAATACCCAGAGTGGATTTCTTACGACTTCCCCCAAAAAACAAACAGTAAAAAGCTATATGCCTTTGATGGGCAAACTCAGAAATATTTTCTGGTTCGCCTGAAAGAAGGGGCAGAGATTGATTTACAAGCGTATGACATCCCAGAGTTTGAAGACTATACGTTTGTAGGGTATGAAGAGTTATTTAAAAAAGTAACTTATTTTAAGAGAAAAGTATACCGTAGGGTGATTGATCACTTTATAAAAGAAGGTTTAATATGATGAAAGAAAATGTGACTGGTCACATGAGCCTACTGCTGAAGTACTTACAGCGAGAGCGTAGTGTTCAGAGCTTTGCTTTGAATGCGTCCTGTAATAGTAGTATAGACCACTTTATAAAAGAAGGACTTATCTAATATGTTAGTTGTACATAAATATGGTGGTACAAGTGTTGGTGACGTAGAACGTATAGAAAACGTAACTAACCGTGTGGCTAAAGCAAGAGAAGCTGGAGATGACATCGTTGTTGTCGTCTCAGCAATGAGTGGTGAGACTAACAAACTTGTAGCGTACGCAGAACATTTTACTAAAGAACCTGCAAAAAAAGAGATGGATATGTTACTCTCTTCAGGGGAACGTGTAACAGCGGCACTCTTGTCTATTGCTTTACAAGCACGTGGCTATGATGCTGTAGCTATGACAGGACGAGGAGCAGGGATTGTTACAGATGATACCCATACCTATGCACGTATTATGTCCATAGACCCTACTGCTATGCAAAAAGAAATCAAAGCAGGGAAGATAGTTATCGTCGCAGGTTTCCAAGGGGTAAATAAAGACGGTTCTATCACGACACTAGGACGTGGTGGTTCTGACCTTTCTGCTGTAGCCCTTGCAGGAGCTTTAAAAGCCGACCAATGTGAGATTTACTCAGATGTCGATGGGATTTATACTACTGACCCACGCATAGAACCAAATGCTAAGAAGCTTGACAGTATTTCCTATGATGAAATGTTAGAACTCTCATCTTTAGGAGCAAAAGTTCTTCAGAGTCGTTCTGTAGAACTAGCAAAAAAATTAGGTGTAAAACTTTATGCAAAAAGTAGTTTTTCAGACAACGTAGGAACATTGATAACAGAGGAGAATGAAAACATGGAAGAGGTATTGGTATCTGGTGTAGTGCTAGACAAAAATCAAGCAAGAGTAACACTTCGAGGTGTGTCTGACAGACCAGGTATTGCAGCAGAAATATTTACCATGCTTGCTAAAGAAAACATCAACGTCGATATGATTATCCAAAACAGAGGAACAGATGGTTCAACGAACCTTGGTTTCACAGTACCGCATTCTGAACATGAAAATGCAAAGAGGCTCATGGCAACATTTGACCATGACATAGAAGGCATGGATTTTGATGAACATGTGTGTAAAGTCTCTGTGGTAGGTGTGGGTATGAAGTCTCATACAGGTGTTGCAGCAGCAGCCTTTACTGTGATGTCTGAAGAAAACATTAACATACAAATGATTTCAACTTCTGAGATAAAAGTCTCCATGGTTATAGACGAAGCACATGGGGAACAAGCCATTCGAGCTTTACATAAAGCCTATGAGTTAGACAAGTAAACCACTATGCAACAACTACTCAAATGGACACTAGAGACCATACGCGAAGAAGAATCATGTTTCTCATGGATGGAAGAGTACCGCTATGAGTGGGCACCACTTGTTAAGTCTGCAATCGCTCAAAGTGTTGAGGGTAAAGCAGTGTTGATAGTGACTGATGAGCCACGTAAGTGGTTTGGCAAATACATTTTAAATGCAGTCAATGACTTACGCAAAAATAGACCACTTTTACCTTTTTACCAACTCTCTGAATGTTTTCCTAATCTTTCTGGGCTTACCTCTACTTCTGATATGCAACTACTTGAAGACATGTTAGAGATTTCTTACCCAAATGGCTACTATATTTGGTATATTGGTAAAGGTGACCACCCTTATACAAAAATGGCATATAGATGTGAAAATAGCTTTTTATGGGTACTTGACGAAGAGGTGCAAAATTCTTTTGCCTTACGTTCTTCTGACCCCCTGTTAGATATAAAGCTATTGCAACTCTATAAACTGTTTGACCAGACACTCTCGGTTACACTTTTTGGGGAGTTAGATTTAGAGGCATGAGACTCACTAGTCAAGTTGTGATAACAGCACAGATGAGTAAAACCATTGAAGCATTAGAAGAGCTACGTACCAATGAAACAATCATTGAAATCATCACACCTTCTGTTGCTACACCGCTACAAAAAGATGAGGGTACACCTATCATGCCTTATCTACATCGTATAGTTACGGACAAAGTCTCTTTTTCAGTGAGTGACGCAAAAACAGCGATAGAAAAAGCCTATATGGCAAGTGATGAAACAACCATCATCATACTTGCAGACAAAGCATTTACACCTTTGGTACAAAATAAACTACTTAAAGTTATAGAAGAGCCACCTAAAAACAAGGTGTTTATCTTAGTTACGGAGAGTAAGTCTACGGTGTTAGCAACCATCAAATCTCGTCTGCCTATTACTGTTCTTTCTGAAAAGAAAGAAGAAGAGGCATTGGGCTTAGACATTGTACAACTTAACTTAGGGTCAGTCTATGAGTTTGTGCAAGTCCATAAGCGTACAGATAGCAAGTCTATGACTATGATTGTGGAACGTATAGTCAAAGAGGCTATAAGCTCACAAAAGTTTAATCTTGATGAGAAGAGTTTGACTCTGTTTTCAAATACATATGTGGCTTTGGATATGGGGTCTCCTCCGCAGTTTGTTTTGAATGCGTTGCTTTTAAAGCTTTTAGCACGCAAAAAGCGTTAAAATAACTTGTGATATTTATTATAATTGCCCTATGGGATACTTGTGGCGTTGTTGTTCTCCTTACTTTTCTAGAAAAGTAAGCAAAAGTCGTCATCCCTCTCAAATCGCTCTGCTTTTAAGGGTGTTCGGGATGACAAGGCACGCATTCGCGTGATTAATGAGGAGTCTTTTGTATGCATGTTTATAAATTAGGTTCAATAGCAGATAAAAAGTCTATACTCAAAACACTAGGTGTAGAGTCTGGTGGGGTGGGGATTATGGCTAAGAAGATGGAATTGATGTATTTTTACATCAAAGATCTTAGATGTCCTGCGGCAAATATATTGAAGCAAGATGCACTGAGCATTGGGGCTGACCTTGCAGTACCTGGTGGGGTGATACTGTGTGAAAAAGAGCTGTATGACTGCATACTCATCGGTACGCGTAAGCATATGGAACTGCTTTCACGTAAAGAGTTGGCTCAACCTTTTGGTCTCAAAATAGTTGCCAATGCACTTAAAAAGTTTTTATCTGTTAAATCTAAATCTACACAAATCATGGGCATCATCAATGCCAACGATGACAGCTTTTTTGAGGGGAGTCGTTTTCAAAAAGATGACGCGAATGCACAGATAAAACAGATGATAGCTGATGGTGCAAACATCATAGATATAGGTGCCGTAAGCTCACGTCCAAATGCAGATACGGTGAGTGAGCTTGTCGAACTCGAACGCATCAAGCCTATTTGTGATGCTATATCTTCAGAAGAACTTTATGATAAAACTACATTTTCTATAGACTCTTATACTCCCTCAGTTGTAGAGTATGCACTGAAAAGTAGATTTACTATTATCAATGACATCACAGGGGCTAGCAATGAAGCTATCATACAACTAGCCGTAAAGTATAATGCCAAACTTTGCATCATGCATATGCAAGGCACACCTCAAACCATGCAAGACAATCCTAGCTATGAGGATGTGATGGTAGAGGTAAGTGCATTTTTTGAAGAGCGTATTGCTAAATGTGAAGCTTTGGGATTAGAGAGAAAAAATATTATCTTAGATGTCGGTATAGGTTTTGGCAAAACACTTGAGCATAACATCACGCTTATCAAAAATATGGCACATTTTCAAGTCTTTGGCTGTGAAGTGTTAGTAGGGGCTAGTAGAAAATCTATGATAGATAAGATTATCGCTACGCCTACGGAAGAACGTTTGTCAGGTACACTGGCTATCCATCTCAAAGCAGTAGAAAATGGTGCAAACATCGTACGTTGTCATGATGTGATGGAGCATGTGCAGGCGTTGGCTGTCATGAAAGCCTTGAATTAAAATTGACATTGTAGCCTTTTTGTGCTACAATTAAATAAAAAAGGATTAGTTATGGCACTAGATGCAACTGTAAGAGCTAGAATAGATATGGATTTAAAACAGGATGTCGAAAAAATCTTATCTGAGATAGGTATAAGCACTTCTCAGGCTATAACCATTTTTATGAAAGGTATAAAACGTGAACGTGGCATACCTTTTGAGCTTAAAATTCCCAATGAAGAGACTTTGGAAGCTATGAGAGAGATTGAAAAAAGTGTAACAGAAAAGGTAACGCTTGAACAATTAAAATCAGAAGCAGAAGTATGCTCGAATTAGAAAGAACAAAAGTCTTTAAAAGGGATATTGGTAAATTAAAATTTTCTAATCAACATTATGTAAAGTATATTCTTTATGTAGAACATTTGTTAAATGAAAAGGCATTACCAAAAGAAGCACGAAACCATAGTTTGAGTGGTAATTGGGATGACTATAGAGAATTACATATATCTGGTGATTTATTGCTAGTGTATAAAATAGAGATGGGTACATTGTATTTGGCTAGAATCGGTACTCACTCACAACTTTTTAATTGAG
>Ga0256840_1004047_pt1 | contig 11271 bp, 13 predicted proteins | sample 355202metaG_FD_185969 | JGI IMG/M metagenome (GOLD analysis project Ga0256840, IMG submission 185969) | Hydrothermal vent microbial communities from Mid Atlantic Ridge, Atlantic Ocean - 355-202 | ecosystem: Environmental > Aquatic > Marine > Hydrothermal vents | place: Atlantic Ocean: Mid...
AACCGCTCGACCAATGAAACCAGCGTCCCCGTTTCCAGGGACGCCTCCAGTTCCGCCAAGGCACCCAGCGTCAGCTTGCAGGCATGTTCCACACCATCCAGCACCAGCGCCACCTCACCTGCCCAGGGGTTCGCCATCACGGTGCCGCCGTGAATGTCAGCGCCCCGGCCGAGGCCATGCTCAGCTCATAGGTCGCCTCGCCGTTATAGCTGCCCGCATATTCAACCGAGGTGATCTGGAAAGCCCCCTCGATGATGCCGAAATCGGGAATGATCACCTGAAAATCCGGTGTTTCCCCGTCAAAGAAAATCTGCCGCGCGCGCTCGTCCGTGGTGGCATCCTTGAACACACCCGACCCCGAAATCGTGGCCGATTTCACACCGGCCCCGCCCAGCAATTCACGCCAGCCGCCTGCACTCTCCAGACTGGTCACATCCACCGCTTCCGCGTTAAAACTGATCCGTGTGGCCCGCAGGCCGACAACGGTTTCGAACAGACCGCCGCCGGTCATGTCCATCTTGATCAAAAGGTCCTTGCCGTTCTGGGCACCCATAGCTGTCACTCCAATAATGATAGAATTTTTCAGAAACCGGAAAATCGCTCCGGTCAGTTGTCCTCGACCCGCGCATGAAACCGCAGATCAATCCGCCGGGTTTCCCCCGTGCCGACCCGCCGCGCCGTGGCACGGTCAAAGTTTATATAACAAAGCGCCCCGCGGCTCAGTGTCAGCGTCGCCCCCTGCAACGCATCACTCACCGCCGCGCCCACTTCCTTGGCCGTCTGGAAACCGGCGGCATCCGAAATCACGCTGATCGTAACCATATGCAATGCGCCATAACCGGTCTTGTCCGACCGGTCGCGCACGTCTTCCGGCCCCAGACTGACATAGGTGCCGGTGATCGGCCCCGCCGGTGCGTTGTCGTAAATCGCACTGCCCACCAGCCCCATCAACACCGGGTCCGAAACCAGTTGCTGGTAAATCGCCGCCTGAAGCGCGGCCGAAACGCCGTAACTCATGACGATACCTCCTCATAGGCAAAACAGGTCAGGAAATGCGCCTGCGGGTCACGCTCGGTCACAGCCTTGATGCGAAACAGCCGCGTGCCTTCTCGAAACCGCTGCTCCGGCTTGGGCCGCGATGGCGCCCCGTAAGGGGCCGCGCGCACCGTGATGCGGTAAGGCACCTTGGAAACGGTGATAAACTCGCCCGCCTTCTCTTGCCCCGTGCCTGCCTTGACCTCGGCCCACAGGGTGCCCAATGCCACCCAGGTTTCGTTAAACCCGCCAGCGCCATCGGGCACCTGCACCGGATCCTCCAGCACCAGCTTGCGGTTCAGAGCCGGCGCACTCATGACGTGGCCCCGCCTAAAATCCGCACCGTGCGATAGCGCTCGATCAGGCTGGTCACGCCATAAGGCATCACCTCGCCCGCCGCCCCGCCCAGATTGCGGTGCTCATAGTAATGCGCCGCCAGCAGCATCACCGCATGGTTCACATCCGCCGGAAGATCGCCCCAGGCCGCGCCAAAACCGGCGTCAAAGATCACCTCGGCACTGCCGCCAATCGGAATGGTGGGCAAACAGCCCCCGACCGCCAACAGCTTTGGCCGATGATCATCCTTTTGCAGCGAATAACGCCCCGCATCGATCACCGTCACCGCCCCTAGACGGTCCAGCAGGCGTAACTCGGTGATCGCACTGACGGGGGCCACCGGAAACGCCTGTTCCCCCAGCGCCCGCCACGCGGTCAGCGACCACATGAAACTACGCGCAATCAATATCTTGCCCGTGCGCGCCTCGATCGCCGCAACCGCGCTGCGCAGATAGCTTTCCAGCACCGCGTCCTGCACCGCGTCATCGGCAAACCCCGTGCCCATCCGCAAGTGGTCCTTGAATTGTGCAATCGGCAGCGCCGCCGCCGGCACTGTGGTTTGCTCGACTAACATCATGGAAAATCTCCGAAAAATCTGATTTCCTCCGCCATGAAGGCGGGCGCGCGCCCATCGTATTGCTTGGACGGAGGGGAGCAGCTAGACAACACGAAACCCCGGACGCACGCCCCTTTCAGCCCCTGCCGTCGCACCGGCAGGGGCCAATCCCGATCCGCTTTACGCGACCGAGAATTTCAGCAGCTTGATCGCGGCAAAGTCGCTCACGTCGCCGCCCACACGTTTTGTGGCATAGAACAGAACATGCGGCTTGGCGCTGAACGGATCACGCAGCACGCGCAGATCGGGGCGCTCGGCCACGGTGTAACCGGCCGCAAAATCACCAAAGGCAATCGCTGTGGCACCCGACCCGATGTCCGGCATATCCTCGGCAATCAGCACCGGATAACCCATCAGACGGGCAGGCTCGCCCGCGGCCAGACCATCGGACCACATGAAACGGCCATCGGCATCCTTCATCTTGCGCACGGCGCCTGCGGTTTTCGAATTCATCACGAATGTCGCACCGGCGCGGTATTCGGCCCCCAGCGCGTAAACCAGATCAATGATCGCATCCACAGGGTTGGTGCCGTTGAAATCGCCGTCAACACCGGTGGCGATATACCCCAGATTGCCCCAGGTCCATGTCGCATCATCCACCGCCGTATGGGTCAGGAAACCTGTGGGCTTGTCCACACCGTCGCCACTGATGAATGCAGCTGCCTCGGCACGGGAAAACTTGTCGGCAATACGGCCGGCCAGCCAGCCCTCGATGTCAAACGCGCTGTCATCCAGCAGGCGCTGGCTTGCCTTGGGCAAGGCCGACAATTCGTGCAGCGGAATGGTGATGCGATCAATCGAAGGCGTGCCTGTTTCCGACGCCGGACCGGCCTCGGTGGCCCAGCCAGCGCCCACATCGGTGTGGTCGATCAGCACATCAAACGATGTCGCCTCGACATTCACCACCGACGCGATCGAGCGCAGCGACGCGGTGGAATTCAGCACGCTTTTGATGGTTTCCGCTGTTTGTGGATCCACCAGATAGCCGCCATCGGCAGAGACAGCCGTGGACATGGCCTTGCCTTCCAGAACAATGCCGCGCAGCGCGTCATCATCACCCGAACGCAGATATGCATTGAACGCCTTCTGGTGCGGGGCATCGGTTTCGGCTGCCACAGATAGCGCGGGGCGTTGATAGGTTGTTGTCTTGCGGTCCAGCATGGTCAGTCGCTCTTCTTGTTGTTGCAGTTTTGAATTAAGTTTGTCCTGAAAGTTATTCAGATCATTCACGAAACCGGCCATCGCGGTCTTCACCTCGGCAGCCGGAGACAGGTCCGTTGGCGCACGGCCAACGTCCCGAGCCTTGCGGTCGGTTTTGCTCATTTTGTTTTCCTGTGAAAAGTTGAGGTTAGATCGCTGGCTCACTCAAAGGCCAGCATGTGGCGGGCGTCATTGATGACCCCTGCCAGATCACGCAACATGGCAGCCTCGGGATTTTCCCCCTTCGCCCCCACCCGCGCATCCGGAAGCATGGGGAACGTCACCAGTGACACCTCCCACAATTCCAGTTCAGCCAAGAGCCGCTGGCCCTTGCCATTCTTATGTGCCTTTTTGGTGCGGTATCCGATCGACAAACCGTCTATCGCACCGGCCTCGATCAAGGCCGCCGCCTCGCGTCCTCTGGCCACGTCCAGCAGCAGACGGCCCTTGACGTATAGCCCCTTGCCATCCTCGCGCACCTCGTCCCAGATGCCGATCGGCTGGGCCGGATCATGCTGCCACAGCATCTTGACGCTGCGCCCCTTGCTGGCCAGATCGGCCAAAGACGCGGCATAGGCTCCGGGTTCCACCACATCACCGCCCTGATCGCATTTGCCAAAATAACTGGCATAACCCTCGATACAGGTGCCATCCGTGACTTGCACACCGCTTTCCATCCGGCAGAACTTGCGCTCTAACCCGACCTCGTAATTCATTGATATCATGTTATTTTCCTTACTTTGACGCCGCATCCAGCAGCGAAACAATTCCCTGCGCCAGCACCACACCAACCACGCCGTAAACCGCCAGCCACAGTCGCCGTTCCAACCGCTCGATCATCGCCTCGATCCGCACCAGCCGGTCCGCAAGTGCTTCGAACTGCAACTTGCTGACCCGCTCGTTGGCCTCGATCCGCGCGGTGGCGGCATCGAAACTGTCATACAGAAACCGCGATCCACCCGCGTGCGTTCGTTCCTCGCTCATTCATCCTCCGCCAGTTTGGGCAACCCCAGCAGGCTGCGCTTCTCGGCATCGGTCAGGAAGGCCGCATTGCCGACGCGGCGCCACTGGTTGTCCCGCTCTGTTGATAGCGCCGGCACCTGATCCAGATCAGGACGCAACTCCACATCCTCGCCACTGAACCGCGTCAGCCATTCAGATACAGACGCCGCCACACGGGTCGCCAGCGGCAACACCGTCAACCGGTAAAACGCGCGGTTGGCCTCCTGATAATTGGCATAGGCCGCATCCCCGGGGATCCCCAGCAACATCGGCGGCACACCAAAGGCAATCGCGATCTCCCGCGCTGCCGCTTCCTTGGTCTTCTGGAACTCCATGTCGGATGGCGAGAACCCCATCGGTTTCCAGTCCAATCCCCCCTCCAGCAACATCGGACGCCCCGCATTCGCGGCCCCCTGATGCTGGCTGGCCATTTCATCCACCAGGCGGTCATACTGATCCGCCGTCAGGCTCGCCTGCCCGTCCGAGCCGCGATAGATAATCGCCCCCGAAGGCCGCGCGGCATTATCCAGCAACCCTTTGCTCCAGCGTGACGCCGCATTATGCACATCCACCGCACTGGCCGCCGCCTGCATCGGAGAAAACCCGTAATGGTCATCCTGCGGCGAAAAGGTGCGGATATGGCAGATCGGCTGCACATCACCAGTCATATCAAACCGGTGCTTGCGCCCGCCCACCGCATATTCATAGGCCACCGGCCAGCCATCCGCGCCGGGCACCACGCTCATCCGGTCGCTGCGCAACACATGCAGCTCCACCGGCGCACCTGCCTCGTCCGGCACCGCCTCCAGATAGCCATTACCGGTCAGCAACAACTGCCCGTATAGCGCCTCGAACAGCTCCGCCCGCCCCTGCGCCCCGTTCGGGTGCCGGATCAATGACAGCAACGGATGCTCCTCATAGCGCCGCTCGCGGTCCTGCAACACCAACGGCAACGCCGCCGCCGCCTCGGCCACCAGTTTCACACAGCGAAACCCCACCGGATTCCCCAAAAACCCGGTGCGCGTCAGCGACCCCACATCCCGCGGAGACCACGCCACCCGCCCGGCCCCGTGATAGGCAATCACCGGCCCCGTCGCCGAGGCCTTCTGCTCGGGCACCTGCGCACCCCGTCGAAAGAAATTAAACGCCATAGAAGAAGCTCCTCGTCTCTTCGCCAGTTTCTCTTGTTAGAGCGCATCCAATCCAATCGGATTCGTGTATTTACCGCGCAACCCGAGGCAGCGTTTGCAGGTGCAAATGCGTTCGGGTTGTGCGGTGAATTCAACTGGATTTGATTTGCTCTAGTTCCCGCTTCTTTTTCGTGAAAATATCCCCGCCGGAGGCATAAAAGTTTTCTTGCCTGCGGCGCGGATATTTATGCGAAAAAGAAACTACAGCCTACGAACCCTTGGCCGCCGCCATTTCGCAGCCGGTTCGATCATCAACTCGTGCAAGGCCCAGACCAGCGCATCCACCCGGTCCGGACTGCCTTTGCCCTCATAGCCGCGCGTTGTCATGCGGCACATCTGGTCTTCCAGCCCGCCAAGGCCGCGCAGATGCCGCACGCGGCCCTGTTCGTACAGGGCGGCCACAGGCTCGGCCCGCGCGATCTTGCCCTTGGCGGCCCGCACCGACCGGTAAGGCACCAGCGGATCAATCTGCCGGATCACGCTTTCCACCATGTCCCCGCCCTGATTGACCTCGGCCACCAGCCGGTCCGCACCGTATTCTTCAACCATCGCGATCGCCACCCGCGCCCAGGCCGCAGGCGTGGCGGCGGATACAGTTGCATCCTTCAACACCACCGCCCGCCAATCCGCCGGATTGCCCTGACAGTTCGCGCCAACAACCACGATGCCGCATTCATCCGATCCCTTGTGCCCTGTCACCGGCGGGTCTACCGCCACCACGATCCGGTCCAGATCACCGGCCTCCTCCAGCCGTAAATCCTCCAGCATCGCGGATGTCCACAACGCCCCTTCCGCATCCTCCAGCAGCATCCCGTCCAGTTCCTGCCGCCCCAGCCGCGTGCCGGCATAACGTGCCCGAACCTCTTCCAGAAAGGACGCTGCCAGATAGGCGCGGTTCGCCTCGGTGGGCGCGCGGGTTACCACCGTGGTGGAATTCCCCAGTATCGCCTTTAGCACCGGCACATTCTTGGGCGTGGTGGTCACGCATTGGCGCGGGCAATCCCCCAGCCGCAGCCCGAATTGCAGCATGTCCCAGGCCTCCTCGACCTTCTTCCATTTGGCCAGCTCGTCCACCCAGGCCGCGTCAAACTGCGGCCCGCGTAAACTCTCGGGGTCATGCGCCGAAAACACCTGCGCCACCGCCCCGTTCGGCCAGACCAGCCGCTTGCGGGTCGCCTGCCATTCGGGGCGCCGGTCCGGCGGCGAGCAAGCCAGAATGCCGCTCTCGCCAAACACCATCACCTCGCGGGTCTGGTCCAGGGTTTCCCCCACCAGCGCCACCCGCCGTGCCCGTCCCATATCCATCGGGCGGGACCCTTCGACCATGCTGCGCACCCATTCGGCCCCGGCGCGGGTTTTCCCCGCCCCGCGCCCGCCCATGATCACCCATGTGCGCCAGTCCCCTTCCGGCGGCAACTGGTGTTCAAACGCCCAGAACTCGAACAGATAGGGCAGCGCCAGCAAGGTCTCCTCACTCAGGCTGTCCAGAAATTCCGTCTGTTCCTGTGGCGTCGCGCAAGCGAGCAATTCTGCGCCCGATCTCAAGTCGGGCCGCATCGAAGTCGAGCGCATAGTCATGCACGATTCCGGCTGTGTTTTTTCGGAGCTTTTCAATTTTTGCCCTTTCATCAAACGCCGTCTGCGCGGCCTTGCTCAGCTCGCGAATCCGCGCCACCGCTTCCTTGGAAAGCGTGGTTTCTTCCGCTTCAAACGCTGCAATCAATTCCTCGACGCGGTATAGCATCCGGCCAAGGTGCTTCTCGGCGATGCAAAGGATTTCCTCGGCTTCACCGTTGCCCCCTACGGGTGTAATCATTGTCATGTGGTCTGAATCTGCCTCTCATGCCGCTCCGCACAAGAGAAATGAAAAAGCAGCCGCAGGATGACCTCCCCGACTGCTTGCCCACTTCTTCTAGCTTGCCACAATGTATACTTCGGAGCGTTCGCAAAGTCAAGGAAAATCCCCGTATGCGTGTGGGGTCCACCGTTCGCTAAGGTTAATAAACCATTAACAATCAATAACTAAAAGGCAGTTACCCGATCACAGCACGACACCGGTCAAGGAATCACTATTCACCTTATGGCGGCACAAAGGCCCATCATTCACAACAGGCCTTTGCGATGTCACCTTTGCAGGGGTCAGTAGCCGGCATCGGCGCAATAATTTGCACCGCGTGCGCTAAACATGCCCAGGTTCTCTCCGTCTGCATCTTCCCACTGGTATACAAACCTTGCGCCACCAGCCAACGCCGCCTTCATGGTATCGTCATTGCATAGAAAATTGGCAGCCTGGTTTTTACGCGACTCCAGATAGTCTTCGGCGCTACTGCCTATTTTCTCCAGAGTCAAAGTCGACTTCCCCCTTACGGTAAGCTGTTTTTCCATATGAACAGCCGAGGTCAGACGCGACCAGCCATCATACGCCAGATCACCGCTGTCATTGATTTCCTTGGCGCGTTTTTCCAGAACCGTGCTGATCTCTTCTGCGGACAACGGTTTGACCCCAAGCAGGCCCAGGGCCTGTGCGCCAAAATACCCACCCGCAGCAACAACGGCTGCGGCGACAATGCCAACGACTTTATTCATAATATCTTCCTTTTAAAAACGATAGAATCAAATGCTTAAATGCACCCGTTCAGGTTATCGTTCTGAAACAGGAAGACAACAATTTGTTTGTTTCCGGTCAGAAAAACCACCTATAGCGTGTCGCACCTGACTGAATTCGATTTGGCGCGACATGCTCTAGTTGTTTCCCCGCTCTGCCTCGATCTTGCGCCAGCGGGCGACATTCTCGTTATGCTCTTTCAGAGTCCTGGCAAAGGCATGGCCACCGGTGCCATCCGCCACGAAGAAAATGTAATCGGTTTCGTCAGGATGCACCGCCGCCTCGATCGCCGCGCGGCCCGGATTGGCAATCGGCCCCGGCGGCAATCCCTCGATCACATAGGTATTATACGGCGTTTCGCGGCGCAACTCGCTCTGGCGCAATCCTCGGCCCAGAACCCCCTGCCCCTTGGTGATGCCGTATATCACCGCCGGGTCCGTTTGCAGCTTGATCCCCTTGCGCAGCCGGTTGACGAACACACTGGCCACCTGCGGGCGTTCCTCGGCCACGCCGGTTTCCTTTTCGATCAGGGACGCCAGCGTCAGCGCCTCTTCCTTGGTCTTGATCGGCAGGTCCTCATCCCGACCGGCCCAGGCCTCGTCCAGAATAGCCTGCTGGGCCGCCTGCATCCGCTCCAGCACCGACGCCCGCGTATCGCCTGCGCGCACCTCGTAGCTGTCGGGGGCCAGCATGCCTTCGGGCGGCATCTCGGCAACCTCGCCTTTCAGGAAATCCGCTGCTTTCAACGCCTCGACAATCTGCCATGTGGTCACCCCCTCGGCCAAAGCAATGCGATAGCGCGCATCCCCCTGCTCGCGGGCCTGCGTGTAATCGGCGGGGGTTTCCCCGTCGGCGGGCACGAAGGCCACCGTATCAATATATTTGTTCGTTGCCGGATCCAGTTCACGCACCTTGATCTGGGTGCGGGTCACGCCGATGCGATAAACAATCTCGGTGCCGCAACTGCTGGCCCCGCCACGGGTAACGATATCCACGATATCGGCCATTGACGCCCCTTCGGGCACCAGAAAACTACCGGCCTTCAACTTGTGCGATTTGTCGGAATAATTGGCCCCCATGCGAAACAGCGTGTCACTGCTGACCGCCCCGCGCTTGGCCAGTTCCTCGGAAACCTTGCGCATGTTGGTGCCGCTTTCTACCCGCAGACACATGGCCTGCGTCAATGGTCCCGGCGCCTTGTAGCGGTTTTGCGCCAACAGGATCACCCCGCTGGCCACCGCCAGAATAACCACCATCAAAGACAGAAAAGTCGAGGTAATATGCTTCCACATCAATCTGTTACCTTGCCTATAACCAGACTGGCGTTGGTGCCGCCAAAACCGAATGAATTCGACAGCGCCACGTTGATCTCACGTTTCACGGCCTTCTTGGGGGCCAGATCCAGCTTGATCCCTTCGGGCGGGTTGTCCAGATTCAGCGTCGGCGGGGCGATCTGGTCGCGCAGGGCCAGAATACAGAAGATCCCCTCCACCGCACCGGCAGCCCCCAGCAGATGGCCAATCGCCGATTTGGTCGAGGACATGGTCGCCCCCGCCGCGGCATCGCCCATCAGCCGCTCAACCGCAGCCAGCTCGATCGTGTCGGCCATGGTCGATGTGCCATGGGCATTGATATAATCAATATCGTCAGGCGTCACACCGGCCCGTTTCAGCGCCGCCGCCATCGACCGGTATCCGCCATCCCCGTCCGAGGCCGGCGCGGTAATGTGATAGGCATCTCCCGACATCCCGTAGCCCAGAACCTCGGCGTAAATCTTGGCCCCGCGTGCCTTGGCGTGTTCGTATTCCTCCAGCACAACCACGCCCGCGCCTTCGCCCATGACAAACCCGTCTCGGTCCTCGTCATAAGGGCGGCTGGCGGCCTTGGGGTCGTCACTACGTTTTGTTGACAGCGCCTTGCAGGCGTTGAAACCGGCAATGCCGATCTCGCAAATCGGGCTTTCGGTGCCGCCCGCGATCATCACATCCGCATCATCCAGCATGATTAACCGCGCCGCATCGCCAATCGCGTGCGCGCCGGTGGAACAGGCCGTGACAACCGCGTGGTTCGGCCCCTTGAACCCGTAGCGGATCGAAACCTGACCCGAGGCCAGATTGATCAACGCCCCCGGAATGAAAAACGGCGAAACCCTGCGCGGCCCGCGTTCTTTCAACACAATCGCGGTCTCGGCAATTGATTGCAGCCCGCCAATGCCCGAGCCGATCATCACGCCGGTGCGCAACCGGCTTTCCTCGTCTTCGGGTGTCCAGTCGGCATCCTTCACCGCCTGATCCGCCGCCGCCATGGCATAGAGGATGAAATCATCCACCTTGCGCCGGTCCTTGGCGGGCATCGTGTCATCGGGGTTGAATGTGCCATCCGTGCCATCGCCAAACGGGATTTCACAGGCGTAATCGGTCAACAGATGGCCGGCGTCGAACCGCGTGATCGTGCCGGCACCGCTTTGTCCGGCCAGCAGACGTTTCCAGGTTTCCTCGACCCCGCAAGCCAGCGGTGTCACCATGCCCAGACCTGTAACAACGACTCGACGCATATTTGCCCCCTTGGTATTCTTGTTCCTATTCCAAAGGTGTTTACCTTGCCTGCCCTGCATACGGCAAGCCAAACCGCACCGATGTGCGGCATTACGCCAAGATTTGTCGCCTTCCCGTCCGCCTACTCCAGATCAAACAGCGGGGTCGACAGATACCGTTCCGCGAAACTGGGCAGAACAACCACAATATTCCTGCCCGCCATGTCGGGGCGTGCGGCAATTTCCCGCGCTGCGGCCAGCGCCGCACCCGATGAAATGCCCACCGGAATCCCTTCCACCGCGGCCAGTTTGCGGGCATTTTCAAAAGCCGCGTCATTGCCAATCTGAATTATCTCGTCAATCAGACCGGTCTCCAGAACAGCAGGCACAAACCCCGCACCGATCCCCTGAATTTTATGCGGGCCCGGATCACCGCCGGATAAAACCGGACTGTCCACCGGCTCGACTGCGACAATATGCACATCCGGTTTGCGTTCCTTCAATACCTGCCCCACACCGGTGATCGTGCCCCCCGTGCCCACGCCCGAAACAAATACATCTACCTTGCCGCCGGTATCCTGCCAGATTTCCTCGGCGGTGGTTTTGACATGAATTGCCGGATTGGCGGGGTTTTCAAACTGCTGCGGAATGATCGCGCCCTCGATTTCCGCCGCCAGTTCCTCGGCCCGCGCAATCGCGCCCTTCATGCCCTTGGCGCCCTCGGTCAGCTCCAGCTTTGCCCCCAGCAGTGCCA
>Ga0256840_1004048_pt1 | contig 11271 bp, 9 predicted proteins | sample 355202metaG_FD_185969 | JGI IMG/M metagenome (GOLD analysis project Ga0256840, IMG submission 185969) | Hydrothermal vent microbial communities from Mid Atlantic Ridge, Atlantic Ocean - 355-202 | ecosystem: Environmental > Aquatic > Marine > Hydrothermal vents | place: Atlantic Ocean: Mid...
TAATATTTTTATGTCTTTTACTCGATTAAGCATCGAGTAAAAAGGAGTGATAGTATCAAACTTTTAGCAAAGATTTGATACTATCACTTAAGAGCATTCACACCTAACGCCCAATGTTCGATGAACACGGTCAAATCAGGATGAAAAAAGGAGGTTTACAGCATGGTTAGTATGAGTAAACCTCAAGGTGTTTCACAAGCTCAAGGCTACTTAGCCAAAGAGAATTACTATCAAAAAAATTCTGAGATTGGTAAATTCTATGGACAAGGTTTAGAGCATATTGGTGTAGAGGTTGGTACAGAAGTTACACCTGAAATGTATAACCATCTACTCAAGGGTTATGATCCAATGACAGGTAAAGCCTTGCATCCAAACTCTGGAAAAGAAGACAGAAGAGCAGGTATGGATGTAACCTTTTCGACCCCGAAATCTGTCTCAATTTTAATGGAAAATTACGAGGGAACGGGTGAGAATTCTAAAGCAAAATTGATACGAAATGCACATGATTTAGCGGTGCAAAATGCGATGAAAAAGCTTGAAGAAAGTTATGCAAAAACAAGAATTTATAGCAGTGATGGAAGCAGAATTAAAGTAGATGCTAAGCTCATGTATGCCACTTTTGAGCATGATACATCGCGTGAAGTTGCAGGCAATATTGACCCTCAATTGCACTCTCATAACTTCATTTTTACTACTGTTTTTTACAAAGATGAGCAGAGCGGAGAGGTTAGAAATCTTGCATTATCCAATGAAGAAATCTACCAAAACAAGATGTATTTAGGACAATTGTACCGCTCTGAATTGGCTTCAAATATGTCAAGATTGGGCTATAAAATTGAAGTCACAGATAGAAAAAATGGCTTTTTTGAGCTGGAGGGATTGAGTGAAAATCAGTTAAAAGAGTTCTCGGGACGTTCTGAAATGGTTCGTGAAAAGCTCTCAGAATATAGAGAAAAATATCCTAAAATGAGTGAAAATGAACTCCTACAACTCATTGTTACAGATACAAAAAATGCAAAAAAAGAGATAGATAGAGAGGCAGTTAGAGAGCAGAATTTAGAGAGAATGGCAGCAGTTGGCATCGATAAATCTTTGATACACTCGATGGAAAATAGAGGTCAAAAAGCACCAATTGATGAAGTACTTATGCAAGAACATATCAATAAATCACTTGATAATCTTATGCAAAAACAGTCTCTTTTTACAAGCGAAGACCTCTCCAAAATGGTCTTAAAATATGGTTTGGAATATGGATATAGTGAGAGAGATTACCTACCTCTTATGCTTAAAAACAGTCAAATCATACAGCTTGATAAGAACGTTTTTTCTACTCAAAATATGATAGATGCAGAGAAAAATATCATTAAATCTATTCATAAAAGTAGAGATAAATTTGATAATTTTGAAGACTATAAGAGCGATAATGTACGTCAATTTTTAGAGAAAAACTATCCTACAATGACAGATGAACAGGTAAAAATGGTTCGCTTTATTTTAGGCAATAAAGACCAATTTGTAGCTATTCAAGGTGATGCAGGAACAGGTAAAACCTTTGCTGCACGTGCAGTCAAAGAGTACCTTGAAACGTACCATGACAGCCAAGAGATTATAGGACTTTCCTTTACTGGTAAAGCCACTCAAGGGCTAGAGAGTGACACAGATATTAAGTCAAATACTGTGCATTCTTTCCTTGCAAGAGAAGCAAAATTAGAGGGAAATGAACCTAAAAGCAGACTCATTATCGTTGATGAAGCAGGGATGATTGGCTCTTTACAGATGAATGAATTGATTGAAAATGCCAAGAGAAACAATGACAGAATTGTCTTTATGGGTGATACAAAACAGTTTAAATCTATCTCAGCAGGGAACATATTTAATGACATGCAGAAGTGGGGAACGAAGACTGTTAAGCTCTCTCAAGCATTAAGGCAACAAAGCGAAGTCACCACAGAAGCCGTAACCTCTCTTAAAGAGCAGATGGTTAAAAAGTCACTTTCCATCATCGAGGAGAAAGGTACGTTTAAAGAGTACTCACGTGATGATTCGGTGCATGAAATAGCTTCAAATTATGCTAATTTGAAGACAAAAAAACAAGATGATACCTTGATTATTACATCCACAAACAAAGACAAAGAAGCTATAAATTGGGCTATTCGTTCCGAATTAGGCAAGGGTGGGGCAGTCTATAAAGTACAGTCAAATGCAAGTGTAAATGGTATTGCTGCTCACTACTCACAAGGGTATGAAGTAGGGCAAAAAATACAACTTCAAGGAATGATAGAAGGATTTTCTAAAGGACAAAAACTTATCATTACAGGTATCAAAGACGATAAGACTATCACTGTAAAGGGTACAGGCAAGAAGAGCCAAGAGAAGATGATTAACGTCTATACACACAGTGACAAGCTACAGGTATTTAGAGAGGTAGAGAAGCCTTTTACAAAGGGTGATGTGATTATCTTCACTAAAAATACTGTGCTTGATAAACATACCAGGTCTTCTGTGAAGAATGGCGAACGTACCAGGATAAAATCTATTAATAAGCAGGGTGATGTCGTTACCGTAGACGGTAAGAAATTCAATATCGAAAAGATGCCTTACATCGACCATGGTTATGCTATTACAGACGTTAAGAGTCAAGGTACTACTGTAAAGAACGTGGTAGTCATGGCACAGTCAGATATGGCTAACTTCAACTCATTTTATACACAGATTACACGTGCGAAAAAGAATATTACACTCTACACAGATAACAAAGAACAATTGGTAGCCAATGTACAGAAAACCTCTAATACAAAGACTACACTAGATTACACCATTAAGAAGAGTGAGAAGAGTACCACCAAGGAAGCCAGTCAAGAAGTTAAGCAGCCAAAAGAAAAAAGTACCTACAAAAACATACATACTGATAAGTACGTAGCTAATCCTATGGATATTCAAAAGAGTACAGAGAGTACTCTTAAAAAAGTAGGAGTACACCAAAGCAATCTAGACAGTCAAATGAAGATAGATATCTATCGAAACTCGATAGGTAAGCTTGAGGGTATGACTCAAGAGAAGAATACCACATCACACACGAAGTACAGAGGTATAGAGGTAGCTAAAAAACAACAAAAGGAACAGACACATGGAAACACAGGAAGAAATACTAGCACTTTTAAAGAAGATTTACGAAAAACAAGTGAGTCTAGAACAGGAGTTCAAGAGCTTCAAAAAGATAGACATGGAAGAGATCAAAAGAGAACTGAGACAAACCAAAACAGAGATGATAGAGGTCTCAAAAACGATGATAGCCGTACAGGGGCATTTGGAAAGATAAAGAGTACGTTTGCATCATTCCTCAAGAAAGATGAAAAGAAAGAAATTAGCAGCACAAATACTTTCAAGCAAACAGAAGTACCTGGACAAAAACAACAAGGTAGAGATACTAAAGAAATACGTGAAAAAACCTTACAAACCATGCAAAGGAATATAGATGGAAAAGCAGAAACAAAAACCAATACAGCTAGAAGAGAATTACGAAGAGCTGTTAGAAAAACCAATACAATACAGCCAAACACTGCTACTTCTCAAAGAGAGTCCATTCTCAGAGATAGAGCCAGCGTGTACAGATTGCCCAATGAGTCTTTGGTTCGTGGCAAACCAAGTCCTCAAGTGTTATTGCAAAGCAATGTATCGCACAGTGTGGGAAGAGGGAGTAGAACCTCCAGTAATGGTGTGCGACGAGAGGGAGATGTCAATCATAGCAATACGAGAAGCGAAGGAAGAGGCAGAAGCGTAGAAGAGAAACGATTGATTGAAAAAATCAAGCAATTTAAGGGTGAAACCAAATCAACACCTGTTTATACTCCAGATAAATCTAAATCGCTTGAAGAGCGTGTTAAGGCGTTTAAGCAGCATAAAGATAAAGAGGTTAAGAAAGAGCCGAGCAAGGAGATGGAGAGATGAGATTGATATTGGGAAGATTGAATTTTGCTATACTTTGATAAATAAATAGAAATTAAGAAAGGATGTATAATGAAAAAATTTAGTACAAAAGAGTTGCATAAGACAATAAAAGAAACGATTGGAAGTGACTATTTGGAGCAGCTTGGATTGGATGATTTTAAAGAGAATAATGATATTGATAAAGAAGATAAAAGTAAAAACAATCAACCTATTTCTTATAATGTAAAAACTCCAACTTTAGAGGAGACACTAAAACGAGATCTCCCTATTCCCACGTTTTAGGAATATGAATGACTAATGATGAAGTATCAAATTATGTCGATTTGTTTGTAAATCTCTTTTTCTACATCTTCTCTAGTAATCATAATGAATTTTAAATTTTAAATTTTTCTGTATGAATTTTATTTATCATCGAGGGAATATCTAATACTTCATTATCATTTTGAGTAAATATCTGCTTCATATCTTCTAAATCCTGTTTGTCTAAATCTACTAAAATGTCTTCAAAATCTTTTTTACTTGTATCTTTATCATCTGTTCTTTCTGGAGTTGATATTGGTTTCATTTTATTATCTTTGTTCTTCATATCTAAATCCTTATCTATTTTTAATATGTTGAAGTCTAGTATGAATACTAAACAAACCTTGCATTACATCGTAGTATTTCATCATTTAATACCAGTTTTGGGAACTGGTGAATAATGAATAGTATCAATAATTACTTTATTGGATTTAATGTTTGCACTATTTACTTTTATAGGTGCTGAAACACCATTTTCTATAAGATATTGCATATAGTCATTTGCTATATGTAATTTACCTGTAATGACAATTAAGTTTGCATGATGCAAGAGATAAAATGATTTAACAAGTATATCATTATCAAAAAAGGTACTTCCTTTTTTTGTAGTATTGATAATATAAGAGTATCGTTGTTTCACAAAACTCTTATCAAGAGGTACATTGTTCTCATGATTATCTAAGAGGATTTTTTTATTTATAAAGGAAGTTGTATCACTTTTCAGCTCAACTGGTTTTTTTTGAACACAGCCTACCAAAAGTAAGCATCCTACCAATAATGTATATTTCATTTATTATCTCCTGTTTTTAAATCTAAATATTTTACTGGCACTTCTAATTCTTGTTTAGTGAGTGCATGCATATAATCTTCTTCTTTTGGGAAACCTTTAATATTTCGTAAATAAGGAGATACCATTTTGAGTTTATTTACAAAATATTCAGATTTAAAATAAATTGCTTTTTTACAAAAAATGGGTTTTTGATTAATAATCCTAATGATTTGTTCATCTTCTTTCATTGTCATTATTTCTTGTGGCAGCATTAAGGCTCTTTGGCGTTGATTAAGATTACTACTTTTACTTCCTTTTATCAATGAAAACTTATCACTTGATGAACTATTAGATTTATCTTTAGCAGTTTGATATCCAAGCATTTTACTTAAGGCTTCTGCTTCTTCTTTGTTTTCAGTAGCAAAATAGAGCTTGCACCCATGGTTAGCTAATAAAGCCTTGCTTCCATGAGTCCCATACCCACCTTGAGCTATAGGGGCTTCAATTTGGGCGTTATTTTGATAAATAATTGCAGAGGTTAAACCAAAGCTTCTCATGTAGGCTACTGATTTTAAATAAGTTTCAATATAACCAGGGGAAATAAATTCATCCATTAGTGTTAAGCAATGATATTTTAAATCTTTGTTTGTTTTTGGTTCTTCTCTTGTGTTGAGCCCAAAGAGTTGTGTCCAAAATAGTTTAAACAATAGACTTACTAAAATTAAATTGTCGGGTGAAACAACCAAATAGATTGTCATTTTCTTTTTACGTAAATCTCTTAAATCAAAATCATTTGTGGATGTTGCATTTCGTATAACATCTGTTTCTAAAAAGAATTTTAAAGGGGTGGTGAAGGTAAACCAAATACCAGTACTTGTTGCTTCTGCTTTAGATGAAACTCTAAAATAATCATTAAATCTATTTTGTGTTTGTGTTGAAATCATATTCTCAGCAGATAAAAAATCTATAATTTCTTCAGTTTTAGTAATATCTAAAGGCTGCTCATCGCCAGTATTTATTTTAATTTTAAAATTAGTGGCTAGGTCTAATATCCCTGCTAGGGTGAATTCAGGTGAAAAATTAATTAAATTCAAAATAGCTTGAGCTTTCTTATTACTAAGCAAATCATGACATAAGTAAACATATCCTAAAAATAATGATCGTGCTGCCAGGGGCCAAATGTCTTTATCTCCATTTCCTTGTGTAGGATAAAGGGTTGCAGCTATTTTTGCTAATTCTACATCTCTTTCTTTGCTATCATCCATATTTACATACCCTAAAGGGTTATATCTATGCGTTTTATGGTTGAAGGGGTCAAAAATATATACATCTTGCTTTAGAATAAATTTTCTATATTTTGAGGTGATATTGAAGTTTTCTTTTTTAATATCTAAAACTACTGCCGATTCTTCCCATTCCAAAAGATTAGGTATAACAAAACTCACACTTTTGTTTGTACCAGTGGGTGCAGATAGTGCTATAAATTTAGAGGGGTCATTTTTTAATAACTTCCCACTTTTATCCATGCCTATAATAATTCCTTTATTTCGATAAAGGTTCATGCTTCCTTTTAACTCTTTTTTGTTGGCAAACCTTGCATCACCATAAAGATTATCATGCCCTTTCATTTTGTCTGAAAAAAAATAAATCACACCAGGGATTAGAAGGGCATATAAAAATGATTTTTTAATTACATTAAAATCTAAATCATACTGTGTTAAATAGGTATACCCTGTAAAAATATTTATGGAAGTTATAGCATCATAAAAAGTGTGTTGCTGCAATAGAATTAAAAAAGACATTATAAAGTAAACCAATATAAAATATAAAATAATACTAAATAGTATAGTGAGACTATTTTTGAACATGATCTACCTCTTTAAAATATATATCACTGATGTAACGTTTGCTTGAGTTAATATCTTTATGAAGACAAACAATAATATCTACTAGATCATGTATTTCTTCAAGAACTGCTTCATATGGCATACCTGCTGATTTATCATTCATTTTGTACATGGTTACAAGACGTGAGAAAGCACTATTTGTGTCTGTTGCGTGCATGGTTGTTATTGATCCAGGATGACCATTTTTTAAAGCATCAATAAAATCAAATGCCGCAGCATCTCTTACTTCGGTTAAAAGTATTCTATCAGGTACAAGTCTTAGGCAAGAACGTAGTAGAGTGGAAGAAGTAAGAGCATCGTCTTTCTTTGCAGTGTCACTATAATAAAGATTAACAGAGTTAGTATGTTGTGTAAATACCATCTCCTTTGTGTCCTCGATAGAAATTAATCTTTCTTTTTGTGGTATATAATTCACAAATGTTTTTGCAAAGGTGGTTTTACCCGATCCAGTTTTTCCTGCAAAAATGACTGTCTTTCTATATTCAACAGCTTTTTTTAGAAAAGTATCAAACTCTTTTTTGTTGTACAAATCAATAAGTTCTTTATCGGTTTGTGTTGTGGGATTCTTTTCTTTTTCTATAACATCAAACATTCCTTGTTTCTTGTAGTCGTCCATTGTAAATTCTTGTTTGGATGGTATCCTAATGGAAATAATACAAATACCATTATCTACAGAGGGAGGGATATTAAACTGAACACGTTCACCATTAGGCAAATCAGCACTTAATATTGGACTCAATTCAGAAATTATTTTCTTTCTTGCTGTTGCAGCAGCTGTGGCAATAGCTAATGCATCATCAAAACGTAAATCAGTAGGCTCTTCTTTCCATTTTCCTGTTTTATCCATGAAAAAAATACTATCTTTACCATTGTAACAGATATCTGTTACCCCTTCTTTTTCCAAGACCTTGTTGAAATGCTTACGAAGTAAAAGTTCTAATGCTCTAGTGTGTTTTATTTTTTCAGCAAGTGTTTCTTTATATCCAGACATTTATTTAAGCCTGTATACTTTTGAAAAGTCTAAATCTTTTTCAACATAAATACCTACAACATCTCCATGGTTTTTATAAAAAGTGGGCTTGATATTTATAAATTGACTAAGGGCTGTATTCGCCATATTTGTTATAGGAGAACCTCCTTGAGAATAATTTACATTATTATTGTCCCCTCTTGTATATTTATCTCTTAATGCCTCGGCACCAATATCTAGGATACTTACTAAAACAGCGGCACCAAAACGCATCACCCAATGATTATCTACATATCCACTTATCCCTGTAGCACCCAAATTTCCTGTTGCTTGAGAGTTAATGTTTATGACAACATTGTTTGGTGTACGTATTTCATCCCAGATTACAAATAATCTTTCTACACCATTTTCTATAGAACCACCTTTAAAGTGTCCTGTGACAGTAGAGCCTTTTTCCATTAATAGTGTTACACCATTTGTTGAGTAGATATCTTCACTGGTGATACATTTTGTGTTTCCACTATAAGAAGATACAATTCTTGTTACCATGGTACACTCTATATAAGCACCTTTTGCTAAAGATAAATTAGGATCTTGTCTACTAACCCCAGCGATAGCATAATCGCCACCTCTATACATAGTTGGTGTTTTTTTTGTAGGGATGGGATTATTAGTGTTTTTAGTTTGAACTGTTTTTCCATAAATATTAACATCAAATTGATTTGGATTTATTTCTTTTTTATTATCTACTTTTGCTTCAGAGTTAAATTTTATAATTGATCCTCTAGCACTTTTGCTTATTTTAAAAACTTTTTTTGGCTTTTCTCCAAAAGGAGTCATGGGTAGCTCAACTTCTTTGGCTTTTTCAACTTTGGGTGGGTCATAAGGTGGTGCATTAAATTCTTTCTTTTTTATGTTGACTGTTTTATGATTTGTTTTAATCTTGGTTTCTTCTTTGGACTTAAATGTACTATATATCATATATCCAACAACAGAGAGGAGGACTAAACCAATACCAATAATTTTTAGTTTTTCTATATCTATAGAATCTTTTTTCTCATTTAAATCTTCTACTATGCCTAAATCATCATCTAATTCACTCATCTTATTATTTCCCTTTTAATATTTTTATTAATTGTATCTTGGTATTCATATTGAGGATTTACACCATAGCCTTTATTTAGGATTGCTACTAACTTATCACCTTTTCTAAGATAGATGAGTTTTACAAGTTGGTGTACTACTAAAACATTATAATTATTGTTTTTTTCTGTATGAGTATTTAAAAGGCTTTCTCCTTGTGCTTCTTTTTCAAAAATAGCAGGGAAGGATTTTGTTTTATTAAATCCAAAATAAGTAAAAGTTCCATCATCATAGACGTAATCAGGGATGATTTCATCACTATTTTCATTCTTTTTTAATAAATAATTCCAATTTCTAGGCACTGTTTTTTTTGCCAGTTCATCACTAATACGTTTTCTTTCAGCCTCAGCTTTTTTTCTTTTTGCTTCGGCTAATTTACGTCTCTTTTCAGCCTCAGCTTTCTTTCTTTTTCTTTCAGCCTCATCTTGTGGGTATTTAAAAGTTATTCTATATTGATAATCACCATTTTTTGATACTTCAAGGTTTCCAAGATATGTACGCTTAGTAGTTTGAATAAATATATTCGTTCTCCAATCTTTAGGATTTGGTTCTATTATCTCTCCTCCTTGATTTTGAGAGGTAAATCCAACAGGTCTAATGTGAACATAGTTTCCCATTGCACCAATATCCCAACCTTCTTTAAATCCACAAGCAGCAGAAATAACAGTTTCTTCTTTTGCAAACTCTAAGACAGTGATGTATCCACTGGTTCCTGTTACTGTAAATATCTCATCTGGTTCAAACGTAAGATATTTTATGCGACCATCTTTTGCATATGCAAAAATTTGTGTAAAAACACAGAGCAATAGAATTACTTTTTTCATTGTTTTACCTCTCTATCTTTTCTATAGCTAAGTACCGTGTAGCCTAAAGGATTAATAAGCCTATCTTCTTCTTTCATCTCTTTTTCAGGTTGAAATTCATATGCTATTGTTGAAGTGATAAATTTAGTAATACCTTGAGTTGTTGAGTGTAAATCTAGCGTGGTTATTTTACTTCTCACCGTTGCTATGTTTGTACCAGAAGATTCACCTAAAACAACACTAAGAATTTCTACTTCAACCTTAAATTTATTAGATAAGATTTTGTCTCTTCCTTGATCTCCATTGTAAATTGATTGATACTCTAGCTGTACATTAGTGTCACTATATAATAGTACTTGATAATAGTCTTTTGCCAATATATCATAGTAATATTGTTCACGTTTTTTTACATAATCACTCGCAAAAAACTTATCAGTGGCTTCATCTGTCGTTAGAGTTGTTTTATTGAGCATAGTCACTATACGCGTTTCACCTGTCATGACATTTTCTTTTATAACGTATGGAACAACGGTTTTTAATGGCATTAATAAGAATAGTGTAGCTGCTAGTAAAATACTAACAATCACTGCAACAGATGCAATAATCCACGCATTCTTTCTTGATGCAATAAGTTCTAATTGTCGATTATCTTCATACTCAATAGCTTTATCATATGACACTAAAAGTCCTTTTTATTTATATAGTTAGTATTGACAGGTTCCCATTGTTTGTTTTTTAGGGAGACCTGATTTTGTTTTATTGTTGGCGATGTTGTGCAAGCTGTCAAAAGTATAAGGGTTAATAGGGTTAATGTTTTTTTCATATTAAATACTTGCCTTATTAGTATTGTATATGTTTTTGAATGAACCTGACAGGGCTTTTGCCAATGGAACAGACACAAGAATAAGAGTTGAAAAAAATAATGTCATAAGAAGAATATTTACAGATGACGTAATCATATTGGAATTTGTAATAACACTACCTGCTGCATCGGATTCCACCCTGCCTAAGTATGATAAGATTTTTTGCAACAACGCACCTTTGAATAGTGAAATTAATAATAATATTAAAACATTGGTCAAAAATAATTCAATCCAATTAACAAATAGCTGTTTTATTGATGGAAAAATATATGATAAAATCATGAATGGTGCAATGGCAACTAATATTTGTATTATAAAATAAGAAATTGTCACTATAAGCAATGATGGAAGCACCATTATAACCATGGCAGTAGCTATAATAAGCACAGATATTGCAGCCTTTATAGATGTTCCTGTAAGCCAATTGCTATCTTTTTTTGCAATATTATCACTTATGTCACCAAGCATATCCGCCCAAGTATCAAGATCTTTAAAAAATCCTTTTCCTCCACCAACCCACTCATATACATGATTCATCATAGTTTGTATCTCTTGTAACCACCCACCC
>Ga0256840_1004049_pt1 | contig 11268 bp, 10 predicted proteins | sample 355202metaG_FD_185969 | JGI IMG/M metagenome (GOLD analysis project Ga0256840, IMG submission 185969) | Hydrothermal vent microbial communities from Mid Atlantic Ridge, Atlantic Ocean - 355-202 | ecosystem: Environmental > Aquatic > Marine > Hydrothermal vents | place: Atlantic Ocean: Mid...
ATTTTAAGTCCCTTGCGTCTACCAATTTCGCCACCTGGGCATTGTATGAATACAATAGATGGTCTTTCATGCCTTTTGATTAACGTGCTTAGGCTTGCACAAGTATTTAAAAAGTAGACATTTTAAATACTTTTTTGTGTTCAGAACACAGCAATATAATGGAGGCTGAGCCCGGAATCGAACCGGGCTAGGCGGTTTTGCAAACCGCAGCATAACCTCTTTGCTACTCAGCCCCACAAGGCGCGGAATAATACATCAATCTTTAATATTAGGAAAGCGTATTAGTGCATTGTTTTAAAAAAATATACTCATAAAAAAGCTCTAATCTACTAAGTAACTAGAGCTTTATAAGTATTGGAGGCTGGACTTGGATTTGAACCAAGGTATTCGACGTTGCAGGCCGCTGCATATTCTCTCTGCCATCCAGCCATAATCAGTATATTAAAACTCTGTAAATTATTATACCTTGCTCTGATTAATGGTAGAAACATAATGAATTCAGGCAGAAAAATAACAAAATATAGGCAAAAAAAAGCCGATCAAAATTTGATCGGCTTTTGATGTCGTAAAAAATACGACATTATTGAGTTCACCATTTGGAAAAAAACATCCAAATGAGAATCTCACTAAATTTGGAGCGGGAAAGGAGACTCGAACTCCCGACCCCAACCTTGGCAAGGTTATGCTCTACCACTGAGCTATTCCCGCTTCGTATCATCAAAAACTCTTACCAATAGAGCTTTCTCAACGAGGCGCGTATATTAAGTCCCGAGCTCAAAACTGTCAAGCATCTGTTTGTTGTTTATTGGGATTTTATTGTTCTTTTTGCAGTAAAAGCAATAAGTCATCTTCATCAAGGGTTTCCACACCCAAATCTTGTGCCTTTATTAGCTTGCTTCCAGCCTTCTCACCATAGATAACAAAATCTGTTTTCTTTGAGACCGAACTACTTACTTTTGCGCCCAATTTTTCTAATATATTCTTATAATGCCCACGACTTTGGCTCATACTCCCTGTTAACACCACTGTTTTATTTTTAAATGGATTATCTTTTGCTTCTACTTTTTCTTCTACTGTTGGTTGAATAACTTCGAACAACTTAAGTACAAACTCTTTATTAACTCGCATAAATTCCAATAATGAATTTGCCATCTCTTCACCGATACCATCTATAGCGATAATTTCATCATACTTTGCGTTAACAATATCAAGACCAAACTGAATTGCGAGCGCCTTAGCTGCAACCTCTCCAATGTGTTCAATTCCTAACGCACTGATAAGTTTTGATAATGGTGCTCCTTTTGAATTTTCAATGGCATTCAATAGTTTAGCTATCCGCTTTTCTTTAAAACCTTCTAAACCTTCTAAATCTTCACTTTTGATATAATATAAATCGAGTATATTTTTTATAATGTCTTGTGTTACTAGCAGCTCAACAATTTTATTACCTAATCCATCTATATTCATACAGGCCTTTTTAGCAAAGTGAATAATAGAATTCACCACGCGATCTGAGCAATCAAGATTTTGGCATTTTATTAGTGTCTCTTCATTTAATAGCTCACTATCACAGGTTGGGCAGTTTCTTGGTCGCCTTATAACGACCTCGTTCCCTGTACGCCTGTCTGTTAATACTTTGGTAATCTTTGGAATTACATCACCGCTACGAATTATAATGACACTATCACCTAGACGGATATCTTTACGCTCAATTTCATCAAAATTATGCAAGGTAGCGCGTGCAATCACCGCCCCTTCAATATTAACGGGCTCGACTTCTGCCACTGGCGTCACCACTCCCGTGCGCCCTACTTGCAAAGTTATATCATTAATTACAGTCACTTTTTCAATGGCAGGGAATTTATAAGCACACATCCATTTTGGATATTTAACGGTATAACCCAAGTCTTCTTGCTTATCAATCTCATCCACTTTTATGACCATGCCATCCATCATCATCGGGATTTCATCACGTAGGCTAATTAATTTTTGATAAAAATCTTCAATTTCTTCAACTGTTTTACACTTTTGTGTGTATGGAGGGCTTAAAAAGCCAAGCTCATGTATAAAGTCCATCTTTGCAGAGAGAGTTTGATGCTCTAAACTATTTTCACCTAAGCCCCAAGGATAAAAAACCAGCTTGCGTTTTGCCGATATGGATGAATCAAGCTGACGGAGACTACCTGCAGCAGCATTACGTGGATTAGCAAAAGGTGCTTCGTCATTTTTAAGGCGATCACTATTAATTTTTTCAAAATCATCCTTACGAATAACAACTTCGCCACGAATTTCTATTTGCTGCTTATAATCAATTTTTAAAGGCACAGAACGAATTGTGCGAACATTATCTGTGACCTCTTCACCAACTGTGCCATCGCCACGAGTGATAGCACGTACTAGCTCACCATTTTCATACAACAAATTCATACTTGCGCCATCAAACTTTGGTTCACAAAAATAATGACAGTTATCTTCTGATTTTTCGACACGTGCTATCCACTCACTAACTTCTTCTATAGTGAAGACGTCTTCCATGCTCCACATACGCTGTATATGTTTAGCTTTGCTGAATTCATTTCTAATTATCCCGCCTACGCGTTTAGTAGGAGAATCACTAGCTACTTCATCTGGATGTTCTTTTTCATAATCAAGTACTTGATGATAGAGTTTGTCATACTCTTCATCTGTTGCAATAGGGTTATCTTCAACATAATAGGCATGCGCCCATTTGATAAGAGTTTCTACATTTTTTTGATAACTATTCATCTAAATTTTATGCCACTTCGTATTTATATTCTGTTAATGCTTCGATAATTATCTCATAGTTAGAGAACAGACTCTCGTATAATGATGTTAGCTAAGGAAAGCCTTGATCACCTTAAACAAAACTATACGAACCCTTTAAAACTAAAAAATGAACCATATAATAATCAAGCATTACTTAGGGCATACTGAAACAGCCTGAAATAACGCTATACATTCAAGCAAAAATGATTTATTTACACGGATGCAAAAAAAGGTACAATACGCGCGATAAAATTGTCACGATTAAAGTCGATATATATTAATAAGAAGAGACTAATCGAACTAGGAGACACCATGACTACAGCTAAAACTTCAATTACACGTAAATCAGCATTACCCGTAGACGGTATTGAGCCTTATGTTGTAAAAGAAGACGAAGAATACATGAATGATAAACAACTAGCACATTTTAGAGAAATATTGTTAGCTTGGAAAAAGTCATTAATGGAAGAAGTTGATCGTACTGTTGATCATATGCAAGAAGAAGCGAGTAGCTTCTCTGATCCTGCTGATCGTGCTACGCAAGAAGAAGAGTTTACACTTGAACTGCGCGCACGTGATAGAGAACGTAAACTAGTCGGAAAAATTGATAAAACAATTGCACGTGTTGATGCCGATGACTATGGGTTTTGTGATGCGTGTGGCATCGAAATTGGTTTACAGCGTCTTGAGGTTCGCCCTACAGCTGAACTCTGTATTGACTGTAAAACAACGCAAGAAATTAAAGAGAAGCAAATGGCATAACCATTCTGCATATCTAATTTGACATTGAATAAGCAAAAAAAGGCGTTATCAGCACAAAATTCTGATAGCGCCTTTTTTTATTCTAATAAAAATAATATCCCCATTGGGCGATTCGCACCTTCCCCTACAGGCCCTTTACATTTTGGTTCGCTCATTGCTGCAACTGCAAGTTATCTCAATGTTAAAACAAAAAACAATGGTAAATGGTTATTACGAATTGAAGATGTTGATACAGGCCGCATTCAAAAAGGGGCCACTAATAGCATTATTAATACATTAGAAGCTTATGGATTTGAATGGGATGGTGACATTATCTACCAAAGCCAACGATCGTCACTTTATAAAGATGCACTCGATTCGATCAAAGAACTTGTTTACCCATGTAGTTGTACACGTAACTCACTAATGTCATCATCTTCTACACAATATTCTTATAGATACCCTGAATATTGTCGTACGGGTATTAGAGATCCAGACGCTAGTAATATCAGTATTCGTATACTAACCAATCAAAATCCTGTTGGTTTTTTTGATCTTTGTCAGGGTGAATACTTTAGTCAAAATATTAATAAAGAAGTGGGAGACTTCATTTTAAAACGCAGCGACGGATTATGGGCATATCAATTAGCAGTCGTAGTTGATGATGCATTACAAGGCATAACAGAAGTTGTCCGAGGTGCTGATTTATTTGATAACACACCACGGCAAATTTATTTGCAGAATATGCTTGGCTATCCCGTACCTGATTATTTACACTTTCCTGTAGTTGTTGATGATAAAGGTAAAAAATTAAGCAAGCAGAATAAAACGCCAGAAGTTTCCAACATCCATATACGAACAACTTTAATTTCTGTACTAGCGTTTTTAGGACAACGCCCTCCAAAGGTAAAAGAGTTCTCATCCTTAAATGATTTATGGGAATGGGCATTTACTCATTGGAATGAGAAAAGCATTCCTAAAATAATGTCTCAACCCTACCCTTCATAACACTTCTTATAAAAGCCCTAAAAACAAGGGGGGTGACAAAACATTAGTATATTTTGTCACCCCTGAAGTGGTCTAATAAAACTGTACCAAATTATAAGTGGTAAAATCAACCAAACCACAGGTAACAGAAGAGATGTCAAAAAACTATCCATCAGAGTTCAAACTCCAAGCTGCCAGCTTAGTACTTGATGCCAATTACAGCGCACAAGATGCTGCTAAAGCCTCTAACGTCAGCATCAGCGCAATCCGAACATGGGTTAAGCAATTACGAGCAGAGCGCCAAGGAGTAACACCACAAGGAGCGAGTGCTATGCGTGCTGATCAAAAGCAAATACAAGCCCTTCAAAAGCGGATTAAACAGCTCGAACTGGAGAAAGAAATCTTAAAAAAGGCTTCAGCTCTCTTAATATTGGACAACTATCACGATACACATTGATTGATCATTTAAGAGAGCATTATAAGCAAGTCGACTTACTTAAAGCCTTTAATATAAAACGCAGTAGCTACGACTATTATCGTAAAATTGGAAGCCAACCCAATCTAGCACGTGAACAGCTTAAAGCCAAAGTAATAGAAATACATACAATCAGCCGAGGCGCAATGGGTGCTCGGAGCATATCAGGCAAGCTAAAAGAACAAGGAATTCAAGTCGGTCGATATAAAACACGTTCTTTGATGAGAGAGGCGAATATTGAAAGTAAGCAACCTGGTAAGCGTAAGTTCAGAGGTGCAGTAAACCCCTCTGATATTGCTGATAACGTTCTAAATCGTGAGTTCAGGGTTGATAAACCTAACCAATACTGGTGCGGAGATGTTACCTATATCTGGACAGGAAAATATTACCTACATCTTGCACTCGTCATTGATTTGTACGCGAGAAGAATCATTGGCTGGGCGTGCTCAAGAAACCCAGATACAGAGCTAACCAAATGTGCTTTAAGCTTTGCCTATCAAGCGAGAGGGCAACCAAAAGGGGTTACCTTCCATTCAGATCAAGGAGTCCATTACACCAGTAAAGCCTATCAGCAACAACTATGGCGATACCAGATTAATCAAAGTATGAGTCGTAGAGGAAATTGTTGGGATAACGCACCAATGGAGCATGTATTTAGAAGTTTAAAAAGTGAGTGGTTACCAGAGAAAGGATATTACTCAAACTATCAAGAAGCAGAGATCGATATTATGCAATACATCAAATACTACAATGATTATAGAGTTCATAGTTATAACGGATATATGACCCCGATAGGGGCTGAAAATAGAGCGGCTTAAAAGTTAAAAATGCATTTATAAATTGGTACGGAAAAACTTGACCACTTCACCCCCCTGTTTTTAGGGCTTTTATAAGAAGTGTTAATGACTTATCTAGCTACTAAGTGCAAAATCAAGCATATTAAAATCAACATAATATTTGACTGCTATGAATAATCAATCTACAAAACCTCTACAAGCGCCCAAAGCAACAATGCTACTCAGTAGCCACTGCGCATTTTGCCCCAGTGTTTTAGAGTCACTAAGCAAAATGATTAAATCAGGAGAATTAAGTAGCTTAGAAGTTATCAATCTCGAACAGACACCAGATGCTATGCAAAAATACAAGGTTAGATCGGTACCTTGGGTAAGAATTGACACGTATGAGTTATCAGGCTCTCAAACATTAGAAGCCCTACAACAGCGAGCAAAATGGGCAATGAATGATAATAATCACGTTGAAAAACAAGGAGAACATGAAGGTGAATATACGGTAGCTGACTTTGATTTTTTGCTGTCTGACGGGCAAGTAAACAAAGTCATAAAAGCCATCCATAATGATAATAATAAAATACAGATGGTGATGAATTTACTGGGTGATACAGGGACTATATTAAGTACACGCATAGGTATTGGCGTTGTTTTTGAAGAGTTTGCTGGCAGTGATTTTATCAAATCACTAATTCCAGACTTAGGAAAACTAACCAAACATAAAGATAGCAGAATTAGAGCTGACGCCTTTCACTATTTAGGGATGACAGCAGATTCTACTGCGATACCCTTTCTTAAAGCTGGGTTAAAGGATAGCCTTAACAAAGATGATGAAGAAATTATTGAGATTATTAATGACTCGCTTGAAGCGCTGACTCTAACTAATACTTAGCCATGTTTGATTTTCTCCCTCTTTGGCTTTCTAGCCTTATCAAAGAAATATTTTTAATCACATTTAATCTTTTTAAAATAATGATCCCCATTATTATTATCGTAAAAGTAATTGAGTTACTCGGTGGTATAAAATACATCGCGATGGCACTTGAACCCTTTATGGATATCGTTGGGCTACCCGCTTCTATGGGGTTGGTATGGGCTACAACCATGATTACCAATATTTACGCCGGTATGATTATCTTTATAACTAGTGCTTCTAACGAGCCGTTAACTGTTGCCCAAGTCACTATTCTTGGCAGTATGATGTTATTAGCTCATGCGCTACCGATAGAAGTACGCATTGCCCAAAAAGCAGGGGTGCGTATTTTATTCACACTTGTACTTCGGATTGGTGGAGCCTTGCTATTAGGTTTTTTACTGCACAAAATTTATAGTGCAGGTGATTTCTTATCACAAGCGAATCAACCACTGTGGAAACCACCACAAACGACAGATAGCTCTTTATACTCGTGGACAATCGAGCAAATAAAAATGCTCTTTCAAGTATTTATTATCATTGCCGTTTTAGTTGTCTTTTTAAAAATACTCAAACTTAGCGGAATAGAAAAACTCTTCGCTATTATTCTTAAACCATTCTTAAAATTAATTGGCTTAAGTGATCGTACCACATCAATTACCATTGTAGGCATTACACTTGGACTAACTTATGGTGGTGGACTACTTATTAACGAAGCCAATAAAGGTGAACTATCAAAAATGGATGTTTTTGGCTCTATCTCACTTCTTGCTCTTGGTCATAGTTTGATAGAAGACACCTTACTGATTATGCTTTTAGGTGCTGACTTATCAGGAATTTTATATGCTCGAATTATTTTTTCTATTCTTTTAATTGCGATTATCGTCCAGACTGTAAAACATCTAAATCAAGTACAATTTGAACGATTTTTTGTTTACCCTTTTAAGAAAAATTCTTAAAAAAACCCACATTTTTTCATAGAACGTGGGTTTTTTATATACTTAATAGATCATGGAATTGCTTTAATCTTCAACTCATCAGAAGATGCCTTACCAAAGCCATAGCTTGCATAAATGTTTTGTGCAGCATCAGTACTTAAGTAGTCCAAAAAAGTATCTGCATTTGCAGGGTTTCTACCTGTTGTGAGTTTGCCGATCGCATAACTTACCTTATCTTGCATATTATATGGCGCTGCTATCGCCACACCTTCGATGGGTCTACCTTCAGCTTTTGCATGTTGAACTTCAGTAGTCCAAACGATACCAACATCTGCTTCACCTTTCTCTATACGACGTGGGGTTTCACGATGGTGACGCGAAGTAAACCATGTTTTACCATCTACCGCCCAACAACTTTTACAGATTTTCCCACCCGTTACCTTGTCATATAAACCAAGGTCTTTAAGCATTTGTGAACCATAAAACTTGAAAATACCTTCAGTTTTAGGATTCGGATGAGATTGAACTAAATCATCACGACCTAAGTCTTTAGCGCCTTTGATATTTTTTGGATTACCCTTTGCTACCATTAACTCAAGCTTATTATGTACGTAGACTTTATACTCATTCATAACTCCTTTCTTCTTTAACTTTTTTAAGTGTCCAAGGTTTACACTGGCAAATAAATCAGGATTTTGTGCCGTTTTCTGACCATTTATCTCACCTTGCTTTAGAATTTGCCCTTTTAAAATTTGCCCTGGTGGAATAGTTTCTAGGTAGATTTTTTTAATATCAGGATGCTTCTTTTGAAAATCAGTCATAAGTTCTTCCATCGCCATAAACTGATTACCAGCAACATATACCGTTAAATCTGCAGTATATGAGTCACCTATTTTACCGTATTCAATTTCTCCACCGCTGTTAAATGTTCGGTAATCATGTCCTAGGCCTGAATCATCTTTTTTTGCAAAACTGGGGCTCGACAACAATAATAAGCTTGTAACGAGTGCTAATGTTTTACTGACTTTATTCATCCTCATTTCCTTTCCTTTTCTTAGTTTAATTGAGCCACTAGTATGTGAGGGAAATTAGGTACTAAACAATAAGTCTGATTACTAGAATTTACCTAGGGTTTTTACTAGGGTCTCAAATAAATATTTAACTAGCCTTATTGAGAATTCCTGAAAGAACAGTGAGTTTCACAAGTTCGATAGAAGACTTAGTTTCAGTTTTTTTCAGTAAATTAGAGCGGTGAAGTTCAATAGTCTTAGCACTCAAATTTAATAATTTTGCAATTGATTTGGTTGACTCACCTTGCACCAATAATGCTAAAACTTGCCATTCTCGTGGGGTGATATTAGTAGAGTGTCCTATAAAATCTTTGTATTCATCTTCTGCATTCTTCTCATTTTCATGCATTATGATTTCATTTCCTACCCACTGTGAAACAAGATTGAGAATTCTTCGGCTAAGTTCAGATGAAAAACCTGCCTTTTCACTATTACTCTCTGCTTCATAGTGATGAGTTGTTGCAAACTCCAGTAAACAATGTAACTTTCCTTCAAAATAAACGGGGCATGCAATATAATTTTTCCAGTCATCATTATCTGTAAAATGAATAATCTGCTGATCATGAATTGCTTGCATTGAGTAGCTTTGACTCAACGGTACTACTAATTCTTGATTTGCTGGGCTAACCGTACAAGGTTTGAACTGATCAGATTCAAAGCTTGATAGCAAAGCATATTCAGAGCCTAAATAATGGCGCACCATATCCACAAGAGATTGCAAGCGCTGTTCGCGTGTTAGATCATTGCGAAGCGCTATAATATATAATGATTGCAAAGCATCGCACCCTTCACTCAAAGTTTGCTCTGACTTTATTCGAGCAGATATATCCTCTTGCAATGCTTCGTTTGATTGGTGCAATTCTTCTGTGCGTTTCCTTACTTTATTTTCCAATTGGCTTTGATAGTTAAATAACGTTTGCTGTGTAGATTTAAGCTGATTATTAGTACGAATAAACCTAAAGAGAATTAATATGCTACTTAAAAATAACAGGCTTACCAAGATAATCCATGGATAGTAAGCTTGCCAAAACTTATTAAAATTTAAGGGGGATGGCGGGTAAGGCTCTATTTGTAATGATCTAAACACATCATGAACCGAGGTATACTCCAATGGGATTGTCCACCCAGCTCCTAAAGACTTCTGTGCAGCCATCTCATTTTCTTTCATATTAAATAATGCAATAGCAACTTTTTTTGCAATCCCAGAATCAGTACGAGGAAGCTTAGAGAAAGGCCATTCTGGATACAAGCCAACACTGTGTAGAATCGGAAAGTTTACATCTTCTTTATTATTGATAACTTTTAGATTTGATAAGTTAATACTACCATTTGCAGCCATTCTCTCTAAGATACCACTACGCACTGTACCCGCATCAGCTTTCCCATCAATCACTGCTTTAACAACATCTTTATGAGGAAAACCCAACCAAAGTAAATTCATCTCTTTTAAAGCATCAACTCCTTTGTCTTTTAATGCTTTTTGAGCTAATTGAAAACCTCCAAAAGCCTCTTCACTTACTGCGGCAAAAGAATGTCCTGATAAATCTTCCAGCACATTTATATCACTATCACTTTTAGTAAAAATAACAGAACTAAACTTCGTAAAAACCTTGTTATCAAATTTTGACTTAAAAGTAGCTATTCGCGTGACACCAAAGGCAACTTCAAGACGAACGTAATGACCAGGGTTGGTTAATATAAAGTCGAGTTTTCCTTTATTAATTGCATGTTTAAATTCTTCATGTGTTAACGGTTCAATATGAAACTGGTAACCTTGAATTTGTTCTTTTAGGTAATCAGCAGTAGGTTGCCAACGCTCAATTGCTTGTTGTTTTCCATTATAAGCGAGAACGCCTATTGTCAGCTTATCAAGTGCATTTACCTGTAATGATAAGAAAAAATAACACATTAGGAATAGTAGGTATTTCATGAATTTAAGAAAAGCTTTCTCACAATGATCGTAAATAACTAAATAAAATAACATAACATACACTCTCACTTTTTAGTCAGTTATATCAAAATATCACCCTATCACTTATGGAGAGCCTTATATTTTCTTATCTAATACTCATATAGTACTTGCGAAATTAAGCTTGAGACCCATAATGAATTAACGCCAATAACGGATAACACACCATGAATATGCAAAACACTATAGAACAAAAACTGAACGATGCTATTGATTTAGAAGTACTAGAGATTACCAATGAAAGCAGTATGCACAGCGGTCCTGCTACCGAGTCACATTATAAAGTGGTTGCTGTAAGCAAAGACTTTGAAGGTAAAATGTTAATCGCTCGCCATCGCATGATCAATGCTGCATTAGTAGATGAGATAAAACAAATCCATGCGCTAGCATTACATACCATGACACCCGATGAATATTTTGATAAAGCAGGTAAAGTAGCTGATTCACCTGAGTGTGGCGGTGGAGGAAAGTAGTATTAAGGAGAAACTGATCAAGTCATTAATATTCTGATTATTTACTTTTAACCTGATTTTTAAAAAAATCACTCATTAATCACTCTAACTTGTCTTGTATTATTGGCTTTTAACTCGTAAATCTTGC
>Ga0256840_1004050_pt1 | contig 11268 bp, 9 predicted proteins | sample 355202metaG_FD_185969 | JGI IMG/M metagenome (GOLD analysis project Ga0256840, IMG submission 185969) | Hydrothermal vent microbial communities from Mid Atlantic Ridge, Atlantic Ocean - 355-202 | ecosystem: Environmental > Aquatic > Marine > Hydrothermal vents | place: Atlantic Ocean: Mid...
GTCGCCGGGGTTATAATGGCTGTGTCGTGCTCGTTTGGTGAATTCACTTTGCGGCATGGCTTGGGCGTCACGGGCGTAGTTTTGCAGAAATTCGGTCACCAGCCGGTTGGTTTCGGGGTTTTCCAGTGTGCCGTCATCGGCCATGATTCGGTTGACGATATAGGCCACTTCAACCGTGGTCGCGGGGGCTTCACCGAGGTTATCTAGTGGCGGAAAGCTGTGGTTGTGGCGGGCGAGAAAGCTGTCCAGTTCCTCTTGCGGGGTGGCGATGCCCGCCTTCGGGTCGGATTTTTTGTCAAAATACTGCACGAGCGATTGCGCCGAATCGGTTAGGCGGCGGCTTTCTTCGTGGATAATCGTGTGAAAGCGCGCCTGCTTTTCCGGCTCGATATCCTCGATGTTTTTCAGAATGTTCGAGGTCGAGCGGATGGCGGTGATGTTGGAGAGCATCCCGTGCAGGCTTTCGGCCAGAAACGGGTCATGCGTGAAGCGATCGGACAGCGCGGTGATCATCGCCTCTTGGTCGCGGGTTTGGCGATACAAAGCCGCGATCATTTGCGCCCAGCCGGGGAAACGGCCCGCGAGTTCATCTATGCCCGCCACCTCGGCCCCGATGGCCGGGTGGTGGGCGGCGGCTTCGTAAAGATCGGATATTTTCGCCGAATCTACGCCGTCGGACAGGCTGGAGGCCGGCACGTCAAGCGCCCGCGCGATCGCCAAAAGCACCCTGCCTGCCACAGCCCTTCGGTTGTGTTCTATCAGGTTTAGGTAGCTCGAGGATATGCCGGCCTGCTCTGCCAGCGCCTTTTGAGTGAGCTTTGCCTGCCGCCGCTGTTCACGAATGCGGGTGCCTGAAAGTGATTTTCGCATGTATTACAAGTCTTTGCTGCAGTGCGGTGAAAATTAGTTTACAGTATACTCATGTTTATTAATAATACCTTTACAAATTTACACCGCAAACACAAACCGTTATTGCAAAGTTCACAAAACCCCCCAAGAATGACCTTGCGGCAAGATAGCCGCGCCGGTTCGCCGGATAAACCGACACGAATGGGAGGAAATTCATGTCTAAACTTATAATGAACCGTCGCGGGTTGCTGAAAACTGGGGCCGCTGTCGGCGCTGGAATGGCAATGCCGACGATCCTGACGGCTGCCAGCCACGCGGGCTATACCAATGCCCCGACCGGTAGCACCGTTACGCTAGGCTTTAACGTGCCACAAACTGGTGCCTATGCTGATGAGGGTGCTGACGAGCTCCGCGCCTATATGCTGGCTGTTAAGCACCTGAACGGTGAAGGCGACGGCGGGATGATGAACACGTTCTCGTCCAAAGAGCTGCAAGGCAACGGGATTTTGGGTAAGAAGGTCGAATATGTGACCGGCGACACCCAGACCAAATCTGACGCTGCGCGCGCTTCTGCGCAATCCATGATCCAGAAAGACGGCGCTGTGATGATCACAGGCGGCTCTTCTTCGGGCGTGGCGATTGCGGTGCAGGGCCTTTGCCAAGAGGCTGGCGTTATCTTCATGGCGGGCTTGACCCACTCGAACGACACCACCGGCAAAGACAAAAAAGCCAATGGTTTCCGTCACTTCTTCAACGGTTACATGTCTGCGGCAGCGCTGGCACCTGTGCTGGCTGAAATGTATGGCCCTGACCGTAATGCTTACCACCTGACGGCGGACTACACATGGGGCTGGACCCAGCAGGAGTCCATCGCGGCGGCAACTGAAGCCAAGGGTTGGAACACGGTTGCCAACGTGCTGACACCGCTCACCACCACTGACTTCAGCTCGTATATCGCGCCTGTGATCAACTCCGGCGCTGATGTGCTGGTGCTGAACCACTACGGTGGCAACATGATCAACTCGCTGACCTCGGCGGTTCAGTTTGGCCTGCGGGACAAAATGGTAAACGGCAAGAACTTCGAGATTGTTGTGCCGCTTTACTCGCGCCTGATGGCGAAGGGTGCTGGTGAAAACGTGAAGGGCATCTTTGGCTCTACCAACTGGCATTGGTCCTTGCAGGATGAAGGCTCGAAAGCCTTTGTTCAAAGCTTTGGCCAAGAGTATGGCTTCCCGCCATCGCAGGCTGCGCACACCGTTTATTGCCAAACCCTGCTTTATGCAGATGCTTGTCAGCGTGCTGGCACCCACAACCCTTGTGGTGTGGCTGAAGCGCTTGAGGGCTTCCAGTTCTCTGGCCTTGGCAACGGCGATGTCGAGTATCGTGCCGAAGACCACCAGTGCTTCAAAGACGTGCTGGTTGTGAAGGGTAAAGAGAACCCGACTTCCGAGTTTGACCTTCTGGAAGTGGTTCAGGTTACGCCACGTGCGCAGGTAGAATACCCTGTGGACCATCCGATGTTTGCAGGCGGCTCTTTGGGCACCTGTAACGCCGGCGGCTAAGTTTCCCCCTCGGGAAAACCTTCCGGTCGCGCTAAGCGCGCGGCCGGCTTTTCTGCGGTAGTGCAGAGCAATTTTTCATATAAAACGGAGCGGGCCGAGCAATGGACGCCATCCTTCTGCAAATTCTAAACGGCTTGGATAAGGGCAGCGCCTATGCGCTGATCGCCCTCGGCCTGACCCTGATTTTCGGCACGCTTGGCGTGGTTAACTTCGCGCACGGGGCGCTGTTTATGATCGGCGCTTTCGTAGCGGTGACCGTGGGCAAGGTGCTGGCGATTTCTAAAATCACCATTGACCCCGACAAGGTGGATTTTCTGGGCAATCCGGCCAAGATAAAAACCCCTTACGTCACTGATTGGTTCGGCGATTTCGGGTTTTGGATGATCGAATGGTCGGTGCTGGTATCGGTTGTCGTCGCCATTCCGGTGATGATCCTGATCGGGATCATCATGGAGCGCGGCTTGATCAAGCACTTTTATAACCGTCCCCACGCAGACCAAATTCTCGTAACCTTCGGCCTTGCGATTGTGCTGCAAGAGATCATCAAAGCGGTTTATGGTGCGAACCCCATTCCACAATCGGCTCCTGACCTGCTGAAAGGCTCGATGGATTTCGGCGTGATGATCGGGATGGCGGAAAATACCGTAATCTATCCGCTCTGGCGGCTGGTTTACTTCTGCTTTTCGCTGGTCATTATCGGCGGTGTGTTTGCCTTTTTGCGCTTCACCACCTTTGGCATGGTGGTGCGCGCGGGCATGGCCGACCGGGAAACTGTGGGCTTGCTGGGCATCAACATTGATAAACGTTTCACCATTATGTTTGGTGTGGCCGCGGCGGTGGCTGGCCTTGCGGGTGTGATGTATACCCCGATTAACCCGCCGAATTACCATATGGGCATGGATTTCTTGGTGCTTAGCTTCGTGGTGGTTGTGGTGGGCGGCATGGGTAGCTTGCCCGGCGCGGTGCTGGCGGGCTTCCTGCTCGGTATTCTGGAAAGCTTTGCCTCTATGCCGCTGATTAAAGGTGCGATTGCAGCTGTTGGCCTGCCAAGCATCGACCAAATTATCATTTACCTCGTGGCTGTCATTGTCTTGCTGGTTCGGCCTCGCGGGCTGATGGGCAAAGCTGGCATGATGGAGGATTAAGGACATGAACCTGATGAAAGACCGCCTGCTTCTCCTGATCTTCGCGGCCGTTGTATTGGCCGCGCCGCTCTTGTTTGCCCCCACGGGGGCGGCTTACCCCGATTTGCTGCAACGCTTCGCCATTTACGGGATTTTCGCCATTGGCTTTAACATTCTGTTTGGCCTTACCGGCTATCTTAGTTTTGGCCACGCTGCCTTTCTTGGCGTCGGTTCCTACTCTGCCGTCTGGATGTTCAAGCTCCTGAGCATGAACATCGTGCCGGCCTTGCTGCTTTCGATCGTGATCGCGGGGCTGTTCTCCTTGCTGATCGGCTATGTCAGCCTGCGGCGCTCGGGGATTTACTTTTCGATCCTCACGCTGGCGCTGGCGCAGATGAGCTATAACCTCGCTTATTCGGTGCTCACCCCGCTGACCAACGGCGAAACCGGCTTGCAATTGCGCCTCGATGACCCTCGGGTGCTGGATGCGGCTGGCGATGCGGGCAGCTTGCCTTCAACCAACTTTTTCGGGCTGGAAATGAAGGAAGTGTTCTGGAATCCGACGCTTTTTGGCTATGATTTGCAATTCAACTGGGGCTACTATGTGTGCGCCCTGCTGCTGATCCTGTCTTTCTGGATTTCGATCCGCATCTTCCGCTCGCCTTTCGGGCTGATGCTGCGCGCGATCAAAACCAACCAGACACGGCTTAATTATACCGGCGTTAACTCCCGCCCTTACACCCTCGCGGCCTTCGTGATTTCCGGTATGTTTGCCGGCTTGGCTGGTGGCTTGCTGGCCTCGATGGACCCATTGGCGGGCGCCGAGCGCATGCAGTGGACGGTCGGCGGCGAAGTGGTGCTGATGGTGGTGCTTGGCGGCATGGGCACCCTGATCGGGCCGGTTCTGGGCGCGGTGTTTATCAAATATTTCGAGAACATCTTTTCCAAAATAAACGATTCGGTGCTGCATGGCTGGTTTTCCTTCATGCCTGATTGGCTCGACAACATCTTCGTTACGCTGGTCTCGCCGTTTGTGGGCAAAGGCTGGCACCTCACCCTAGGGGCGCTGTTTATGATCGTGGTGATCTTTCTGCCCGGCGGGCTGGTTGACGGCGCGCGGCGCATTGGCCGAAAACTTACGGGTGCCGATAAACGCGCGGCGAAAGTGGGGGTAGAATAATGGGTATTCTCGAAGTTCAGAACGTCAACAAGCGCTTTGGCGGTTTGCAGGCGCTCAACAATGTAAACCTGAGCGTGGCCGAAGGCTCGGTGCACGCGCTGATTGGGCCAAACGGCGCGGGTAAGTCTACCTTTTTGAATTGCCTGATCGGCAAGCTCAAGCCCGATACCGGATCTGTCAAGTTTGACGGCACGCCGGTGCTGGGCAAAAAGCCGCACGAGATCAACCAGCTCGGCGTATCCCGCGTGTTTCAAACCCCCGAGATATTCGCGGACCTCACGGTGTTTGAAAACGTGATGATCCCCTGTTTTGCCCACCGTGACGGCGCGTTCAAGGTTAATGCCTTCGCTCGGGTGATGCGCGATAAAGAGATCCGTGCGCAGGCCGAAGATATTCTGGAAGATATGGGCATGAAGGAAAAGATGAACGCCCATTCCGGCTCGCTTTCTCGCGGTGACAAGCGCCGCCTTGAAATGGCGATGTGCCTTGTGCAAGAGCCAAAACTGCTGCTGCTCGATGAGCCAACGGCGGGCATGGCGCGGGCCGACACCAACAACACCATCGACCTGCTCAAGCATATCGGTGAGTCTCGCAACATTACCAAAGTTATCATTGAACATGATATGCACGTGGTGTTTTCCCTCGCCACCACCATTTCGGTGCTGGCCCAAGGCGCGATTATCGCCGAAGGCTTGCCCGACGAAATTAAAGGCCACCCCAAGGTGCGCGAAGCCTATCTCGGAGAGGCGGAAGTATGAACGATTCAACTAACAAGCCGGTCTATTTTTCGGTGCATGATATTCATGCCTATTATGGTGAGAGCTACATCGTGCAGGGCGTGAGCTTTAACGTGCATGAAGGCGAGATTCTGGCGCTGCTGGGCCGCAATGGCGCGGGCAAAACCTCGACCCTGCGCGCCATCGCGCGGCTGGCGGACCCCGAGCTTAAATCGGGCGAAATTTGGCTGGACCACCAGCCGCTGCACGATATGAAAAGCTATCAGGCCTCGCAAGCGGGTGTGGGCTTGGTGCCGGAGGACCGCCGGATTATTCAAGGGCTAACCGTGGAAGAAAACCTGCGGCTAGCGCAAATCGCGCCCCCGGTCGGCTGGTCTGTGGAGCGCATTTTCGAGCTGTTTCCACGGCTGAAAGAGCGCCGCAAGCAAGAAGGCACCACACTTTCTGGTGGCGAGCAGCAAATGCTGGCCATTGGCCGAGCGCTGGCCCGTGATCTTAAAATTTTGCTGCTTGATGAGCCTTACGAGGGGCTTGCCCCTGTGATTGTGCAGGAAATCGAGCGCACTTTGCATGAAATTCGCGAGCTCGGCATTACCACCATCATCGTTGAGCAAAATGCGGTTGCGGCGCTTAAACTAGCAGATCGGGCCGTGATTCTCGACACGGGGACCGTGGTTTTTGACGGCACCGCGAAAGAGGTGCTGGACAATGACCAGCTTCGCGAAGAATACTTAGCGATCTAACTAAAAAACATCAGGACGTATGACATGACTGAAAAGCTTTACCCGCCGTCAAAAGAATTTGTCGCCAACGCACATATTAATGAAGCCCAATACAAGGAAATGTATGAAGCCTCGATCAACGACCCCGAGGCGTTCTGGGGCGAGCAGGGTAAGCGGCTAGACTGGATCACGCCTTATACCAAGGTGAAAAACACCACCTTCGCATACCCCGATGTGTCTATCAAATGGTATGAAGACGGCGAACTGAATGTGTGCGCCAACTGCGTAGACCGCCATTTGGAAACCCGTGGTGACCAAGTTGCGATCATCTGGGAAGGCGACGAGCCGGACGATGACAAGAAGATCACCTATAAAGAGCTGCACCTGCATGTGAGCAAATTCGGCAATGTTCTCAAAGAGATGGGCGTTGGAAAAGGCGACCGTGTGGTGCTTTATATGCCGATGATCCCCGAAGCCGCTTATGCCATGCTGGCCTGTGCGCGTATCGGTGCCATTCATTCGATTGTGTTTGCGGGCTTTTCGGCCGAGGCGCTGGCCAACCGGATTAATGCCTCCGAGGCCAAGGTGCTGATCACCGCTGATTTTGCCCCCCGTGGCGGCCGCAAAACCCCGCTTAAATCCAATGCCGATATGGCGATGGCCAACGTGACGCACGATTGCAAAACCCTCGTGGTGGACCGCACAGGCGATGAAGTGAACATGGTCGAGGGCCGCGATTTTTACCTGCGCGATATGGCCAAAACCGTGTCGGCTGACTGCCCGCCCGAAGTGATGAACGCCGAAGACCCGCTGTTTATCCTCTACACCTCCGGCTCCACCGGCATGCCCAAGGGCGTTGTGCATAGCTCGGGCGGCTACCTGACCTACGCCGCCATGACTCATCAATACACCTTTGATTACCACGATGGTGATATCTTCTGGTGCACCGCCGATGTGGGCTGGGTGACGGGCCACAGCTATATTGTTTATGGCCCGCTGGCCAATGGCGCGACCACAGTTATGTTTGAAGGCGTGCCGACCTATCCGGACGCCAGCCGCTTCTGGCAGGTCTGTGAAAAGCACAAGGTCAACCAGTTTTACACCGCCCCCACGGCGATTCGCGCCCTAATGGGCCAAGGCAATGAATGGGTGGAAAAGGCCGACCTCTCCAGCCTCAAGCTCCTCGGCAGCGTTGGCGAACCGATCAACCCCGAGGCGTGGCACTGGTATAATGATGTGGTCGGCAAGGGCACCTGCCCGATTGTGGATACATGGTGGCAAACCGAAACCGGCGGCCACCTGCTGACGCCTTTGCCCGGCGCGACGGCCACCAAACCCGGCTCTGCCATGCGGCCATTCTTTGGCATCAAGCCCATCATCCTTGAGCCTGAATCCGGCAAAGAAATCACCAGCACCGAAGCCTCGGGCGTGCTCTGCATTGCCGATAGCTGGCCCGGCCAGATGCGCACCGTATGGGGCGACCATGATCGCTACATCGCGGCTTATTTCGCTGATTACAAGGGTTATTACTTCTCGGGCGACGGCTGTAAGCGCGATGCCGATGGCGATTACTGGATCACGGGCCGTGTGGATGATGTGATCAATGTGTCCGGTCACCGCATGGGCACCTCCGAGGTTGAAAGCGCGTTGGTGGCGCACGTGGCCGTGGCCGAAGCCGCCGTGGTTGGCTATCCGCATGATATCAAGGGGCAGGGCATTTATGCCTATGTCACCCTGATGAACGGGGTGGAGCCGACCGACGCGCTGCGTAAAGAGCTGGAAACATGGGTGCGCACCGAAATTGGCCCCATCGCCAAGCCTGACCTCATCCAATGGGCACCGGGCCTGCCCAAAACCCGCTCGGGTAAAATCATGCGCCGCATTCTGCGCAAGATTGCCGAGAATGATTACGGCAGCTTGGGCGACACCTCGACCTTGGCCGATCCAGCGGTGGTCGACGAGCTGATCGAGAACCGAATGAACCGCTAGACGCAGCGGCGATAAAATGCAATAATGACGCGCCTCACCTCGAGGCGCGTCATTGGAATGGATACCAAAATGCTAAAAACTCTCACACTTCTAGCCACCTTCACCCTGCTCTCCGCCTGCAATGTGCCGCTGGTTCCGCTCATTTAAGCCTCGGATTGCAGCGTTAACGCTTTGTGAATATCGGTCGCCTCCAGCCAAAGCGTGGCTTTTGAGGGGGCGGTCGCTGTGGACAGCCATGCTTCAGCCAACGCGACCTCAGCGGTGATCAACTGGTTCAAAACCTCGGGCGCTTCGGCGGCAAACGCCTGCTCCGTGGCCTGCTTTTTAAGCACCGTCATATGTGTCAGCGCCGCCAGCTCTGGCTCTGAAAGAGCGCAGCCTTGCACGAGCGTGCCCATGTTCATGGGCGGCATCGGCTTGTCGTGCAGGCGCATCCAACGAAGGGCGAGCATGGGGCGCAGGGTGTAAAAATAGCGCTTCAGGCGCACGGTGCCATCGTCATTAACCAATCGCTTTTGCTGTTGCCGCAGCAGCGAAAGATAATGCCAGCTTACCGATTTTCGCGTCATCGCACGGGCGCTAAATGCCAGCAGCTTGCGCAGCGCGACAGGCTCGGCGATATACTGAATCGGCGATTGCAGCCACTCCCCAACCACCGCATTGGACGACATCGCTAGCGTTAGCGCCTTGCTCAATTCCCAGCCGGAAATATCAAGCACCTCGTCTATCGGATGCTCCACCACGTCGCGTTTTTTGCCGAGCTTGAGGTGCCAATCCAGCGGACGGCTATAGATAAAGCGCACGTCGTAATCGCTATCGGGCGAGTGAAATCCCCACGCGCGGGAGCCGGATTCGATGGCCAGCAAAATGCGGATATCTTCGGATTCGGCGATTTCAGCAAGCTTGTCATTAATAATGGCCCGCATTTCGGGGCACACAGGATCATCCATGCGGGGGCCTTTCAATGGCAAGGGATTGGTTTTTTGCATCAATGATTTCAAGGTATTGCGACTCGCCCCCCAGTGCCTCAAACAGCTCTGGCCCCGTGCCGGTAAGCCACGCCTGCGCTTTGAGCGCGTGCAGCTCATTGTAAAGGGCTTCGCGGCGGTCGGCGTCTAGATGGGCGGCGACCTCGTCCAGCAGAAGAATGGGCGGTGCGCCGAAATCATCGCGGAGCGCGCGGGCATTGGCGAGGATTAAAGAAATCAGCAGTGCCTTTTGCTCGCCCGTGGAGCAGGCCCGCGCCTCCACGCCCTTGGCCTGATACACCGCATGCAGATCCGCCCGATGCGGGCCGTCTAGCGAGCGCCCTGCGCGGAGGTCTTGTGTGCGGCCCGCGCTGAAAGCTTCGCGCAAATCGTCAGGCGTGGTTAGGGGGGCACCGATGATGCTCAGCTCGGCGGTTGGAAAGGCGGTTTGGGCGCTGTCTTGGGCAATTTGCAGGCGGGTGAGCACGTCGGCGCGGTTGGCGATAATCACGGCCCCGCTTGCTGCCATTTGGGTCTCTAGCGCGCTATACCATGCGGGGTCATTCACTTGGTCTTTCAGCAGGCGGTTGCGGTCGCGCATCGCCTTTTCATAGGCCAGCGTGGCCTCGGCGTGCTTGGGGTGGAAGCTCATCACCATGCGATCCAGAAAGCGCCTGCGCTCGCTGGCGCCCTCAACCCAAAGCCGGTCCATTACCGGCACCAGCCAGACGATGCGGGCAATGCGGCCAAGGGCGGTTTGCGGGGCTTTTTTGCCGTCAATTTCAACGGTGCGGGGGGAGTCGTTTTCGGCCCGCGTGCTAACCTCGTGCAGCTCCGAAAGGCTGTGCATATCGGCGCTCACTTTCCAGCCCAAAGCCTCGGGCCTGCGCATCAGCTCCGGTGGAGCCGCGCGGCGTAGGCCCCGCCCGGGGGAGAGCATGGAAATGGCTTCCAGAATGTTGGTTTTACCCGCGCCATTGGCCCCGTAAAGCGCCATAATACCGCCATCCGACTCAATTTCCGCCTGCTTATAGGAGCGAAAATGGGACAGATTCAGGCGGGTTACTTTGAGGGGCATTTACACCCGCATAGGCATCACGACATAAATAGCACTGTCATCATTGCCTTCGCGCATCAGGGTCGGGTCGCCGGAGGAGTTGAACATAAACACCGCATTCTCGCGGTCCACTTGATTGGCAATTTCCAGCAAGTATTTGGCATTAAAGCCTATTTCGAGGTGCTCATCGCCATAGGCCACGGCCAGCTCCTCCTCGGCAGCGCCGCTATCAGGGGCGTTTACGGAGAGCACCAGACGGTCCTCATCCAGGCTTAGCTTCACAGCACGGGAGCGCTCGGAGGAGACCGTCGACACACGGTCAACGGCGCGGGCAAACTCGGCGGCGTCCACTTCGAGGCGCTTGGTATTTCCGGTAGGAATAACGCGGGTGTAATCGGGGAAGGTGCCGTCAATCACCTTCGAGGTCAGGGTAATTTCTGGCGTCGCAAAGCGGATCTTGGTTTCGGAAACGGAAACGGCAATGCTGGCGTCATCATCGCCCAGCAGCTTGCCGAGCTCGGCTACGGTTTTGCGCGGCACAATCACGCCCGGAAGTTCCTCTGCCCCAATGGGCAGGTCGGCATCAATGCGGGCCAAACGGTGGCCATCGGTGGCGACACAGCGCAGCACGAGGCCATCGGCCCCTTGCGAGGCATGCATATAAACGCCGTTGAGGTAATAGCGCGTTTCCTCGGTGGAAATCGCGAATTTGGCCTTGTCAAACAAGCGCCGCAAAACGGGGGCTTTGGCGGCGAAATTGCAGTCATACTCGCTGCTCGCCATCACGGGGAAATCCTCGCGCGGCAGGGTGGCAAGGCTAAAATGCGAGCGGCCAGCGGTTATTTCCATGCGCCCCGAAGTCCCGTCATCGGCCAGTGAAACCATGGCACCATCGGGCAGCTTGCGCACAATTTCGTGCAGCATATGGGCCGGCACGGTGGTCGCCCCCGCCTGCTCGACCATGGCAGGCGATTTATCAATTACCTCGATATCAAGGTCGGTGGCGCGGAAATTCACTGTCTCGCCCTCGGCCTCGATCAGCACATTGGCAAGGATAGGAATGGTATTGCGCCGCTCCAC
>Ga0256840_1004051_pt1 | contig 11267 bp, 10 predicted proteins | sample 355202metaG_FD_185969 | JGI IMG/M metagenome (GOLD analysis project Ga0256840, IMG submission 185969) | Hydrothermal vent microbial communities from Mid Atlantic Ridge, Atlantic Ocean - 355-202 | ecosystem: Environmental > Aquatic > Marine > Hydrothermal vents | place: Atlantic Ocean: Mid...
TATGAAAATAGATAAAGTTACATTGGCATTCTTAAATAAAATAGTTTTGAGAGATATAGATTTAGAAATCAAAAAATGAGAATTTGTATTTTTGATTGGTTATTCTGGTAGTTGAAAAACAAGTCTTATAAGAAGTATTATAGGTGATTTTAAGCCATATAAATGAGATATTATTTTGGATAATGGTATGTCAGTTTATAAAAATCAATCTGAAAGAATTCTTGATGAATATAGAAGAAATATTTGAATAATATTTCAAGATTATAAATTGATGGAATCAAAAAAAGTTTATGAAAATGTGGCTTTTGCTATGGAAGTTTGTGGTTATAAAGATGATGAAATTAGAAAAAAAGTTCCAGAAGTTTTAAATAGAGTTGGACTTTTAGTAAAAAAAGATAAATTTGTTCAAGAATTATCAGGATGAGAAAAACAAAGAGTTTCAATTGCTAGAGCTTTAGTTAGAGAGCCAGACTTAATAATTTGAGATGAACCAACAGGTAATCTTGATCCAGAAACAGCAAAATGAATTATGGATATTTTTGAAGAATTAAGTAAAGCTTGAAAAACAATAATTATTGCAAGTCATGATAAATCAATAGTAGATAGAATGAAAAAAAGAGTTGTTTCATTCAAAGACAAAGAAGTATTTTCAGATGAAAATCCAGGGAAATATAATTTAGACTAACCCACCCCTAACCCCTCCCTTTTAAGGAAGGGGATTTTTTAATTTATAAAAAATCTCCCTTTACAAGGGGGAGATTTAGTGGGGGTTAATTCATATTTTTTTGTTTAGCCAAATTAGCAAATTGATAATAAAAATTTTTCATTTGAGAGAAATTATTGTAAATATTTTGTTTTACTTCTTTTGAGTTTCAATAAATCTCTTTATTTTTTAAACTAGAAAAATATTTATTAGAATAATAAATAAAATTATTGTAATGTTCTACAAGTCAAATAGTTTGATAATAACCAAATCTACCAGATTTATATTGTTTTAAAATAGCTTTTTGAATTTTTTGATTTACTGCATTTAATTGTAAAAACATTTTATTGCTTTTATAATCTTTTAAATTAGGATTTTTAAGTTCAACAAAACTGTATTTTATTTCTTGTAATCAAGTTTCTAGATTTAATAAATTTTCAAAATAATCAGCTTTTGAAATATTTAGGCTTGAAATTATAAGAATAAATACTATAATAAGTTTTGTAAATTTTTGCATAAGTTTTATGTAAAAGAGTAAATATATTTTATATATTAAGTATAAAAAATAATATGTCAAGTAATTTTTATAATGTTTTATGAGTAGACAAAAAAGCTACTGCTGATGAGATAAAAAAAGCATATAGAAAAAAGGCTATGGAGTATCATCCAGATAGAGCTAAGTGAGATAAAAAAGAAGCTGAAAAAAAATTTAAAGAAATAGGAGAAGCTTATGAAACTTTATCTGATTCTACTAAAAGAAAGAATTATGATATGTTTGGTTCAGCAAAAGCTAATCCTTTTTGAGGTGGTTCAAGTTATTCAAGTGGTGGTATGCGAGGTTTTGAAGATATGTTTGGATGAGCTTGAAGAGCACAAGCATCATGATTTTGATCAGGATGATTTGAGTTTAATATGGAAGATTTATTTTGAGGATGAGCCTCAAAAAGACAAACAAGACAAGAACCAAAAAAAGAAAAAAAACCAGAAACTTTAGATTTTGAAAAAACTTATGAAATTCCTTTTTTTGATTTTTTACTTGGGTGAAATTTAGAAGTTAGATGAGTTTATGGACAAACTAAAACTATAAAAATTCCTGCTTGAACTAAACCTGGAACTAAAATGAGAGTTAAATGATTTGGTAAAAAAGAATCAGGAAGAGCTGACTGAAATCTACTTGTGAAGCTTGAAGCAAAAATGCCAAAACATATTTCAGATATGGATAAACAAATGCTTGAAAGAATAAGAGAAGGGATAGGGTATTAAAAAAACTAGAAAATTTAAATTTTCTAGTTTTTTTGTGTACTCTTAACATGAACATCCAGTTCCACAAGATCAATCTGCTTCAAGTGAACCACAAGAACCTCATCCAGATTCTCAACCTACAATACTTATAATCATAGCTTTAATTTCATCCTCTGGAGGAGTTTGTCCTTCAAAAATCACATCTTTAAAATCAATAGATTCTTCTTCAATAATAAGTGCAGGAGTCTCTTTTATTCACATTTCTTGTTTTACTGAATCTTCAAATGTTTCTTCTAATTTTATAAAATCAGTTAATCCTAATTCTTCTAAAGAAATATTTAATGTTTTTATTAAAGGACTTCTTTCTCCTTCTTCTCAATATATTATTATTTTCATATTTTATAATTATTTTTTATAAAATTCCCCCCTGAAAAGGGGGTTAGGGGGTTATTTCTCTTCAGTTTTTTCTTCTTCTTCACCTTCTTCAGCAGGAAGATTAGATTCAGGAGCTTCATCAGAAATTACTTCTACTTTTTTAGGTTTAGCAGCCATAACAACTACTTCTTCAGGAGAAGTTAATATTTCAATTGTATCTGGAACTTTAATATCAGAAACTTTAATATGAGAATCAAATTCTTTTAATACTGATAAATCAACATCAATTGAATGTACTAAATCTTTTGGTAATACTTGAATTTCAATTTCTTTGTGTAATTCTTCTAAAATTGCACCTTCTTTTACAGCTTCAGAATTTCCTATGAAATTTAAAGAAACCATAGTTTTTAATTTTTCACCTCTAGTTAATGCATAGAAATCAACATGTATAAATTCTCCAGAAACTGGTTCTTTTTGAAATTGATGAACTAATACTTCAATATCTTTTTTACCAATTTTTATATTAATAATACTTGATTCACCTGTTTTTCTAAATAATTTTAAAAATTCTGATGCATCTAAAGTTAAACTAATAGGTTCTTGATTTTTACCATAAACAACAGCAGGAAGTTTTCTTGCTTTTCTTAAATGTTTACAGTTCTCATCTTTTGCTCTAATTTGAGCTTCAATACTAAAACTTGTCATAATGTTATAATTAACACAAATAAAATAGGTAAAAACTCTTTTTTATTGTTTATGGAATTTTTACTTGAGGAAGTATATAAAAAAAGCCAAAATATGCAAAAGATATTTTGGCTTTTTAATTCTCATGAGTCAATTTTTCAACATCACTTGTCCAAGTGTTCTTTTGACTTTCATAGTAAAAAATAGGAATAACTATCAAAGTTAGAAATGAGCTTATAGAAAGTCCCCAGATAATTGCCCAGGCAAGACCTGACCAAACTGGGTCTCAGATAATTGTGGCAGCACCAAAAACTGTTGTAAGACTTGTAAGAATTATTGGAGCAAATCTTACATATCATGCTTTTAGTAAAGCATCTTTTAGTGTTAATCAATTTTTCTTTAAAACATTTATATAATCTATTAATATAATGGCATTTCATACTACAATTCAGGCAAGAGCTATAATTCAAATCATTGAAGTGGCTGAAAAATATTCATTTTTAAATAAATATAAAAATGTAAAACCTGGCCATACTCCAAAGAAACCTAGTAAGAATGTTATCATAATTACTCAAGCAATTCCAAAACTAGCAAATTGTCATACAAGTACAAAATAAATTGCTAGAAGAGAAATTCACATTGCCATTCATAAATCTCTGAAAGTATCCATTGTAAGTTCCCATTCTCCTCACCATTCTATTACATATTTTTTTCAATCATGAAGTCAAATATATTCTAGTTTATATAAATTCCAATCTGTAAGTTTATAATCTTTTCAAACAAATTTATCATCTAAAAATATTCAAAATAATTTTATAACAGGGTAGATAAGTGAATTATCAGCCATTTCTCAAGTTATATATGTAGTTTGTTCTCTTTTATCAGTATTTATAATTGGACTAACAAAAGAGTATTCTACTTTAGCTATACTTGAAAGAGGAATTTTTATTCACTGTTTATTTGTAAAAGTAATATTTCTAAGAACTCATAAATTATTTTTTTGTTTATTATTTCAGCTAATAATTATGTTTGTAGGCTCAAAAGAATTGTCATTCTTTATTAGATTTGTTTGTAATCAATGAAGAGCTATTCATAAAGTATATTCTACTTGTTCTATTGTCAATCATGCTCTACTTACACTTTGATGATCAAGTATAATTTTTGCTTTTTTATAGGTAGAAGATCTTGAATTTTGTACATCAACTAATTCTTGTTCTTTTGCTATTTTTTTGACTTCTTTTTCTACTTTGTATAAAAAATTATATTTATTTACTTCTGAAGCATTCCCTTTTATTTTTATTAAAAATGTTGATTTAACTGGGGGGCCTGGAGGGTCTTCAAGTAGAGATATTTTTAAATCAGGATATTTTTTAAGTAAAAATTCTTTTAAAGGTCCTCTTAAATCAATTGTAATTTTTTCTGAATTGTTTCTAGTTTTTCAAGTTATTTCTTCATAATTATCTGGAGAAAGTAAATTTATTCTAGCACTTATTTGATTTTCTCAAATTCTAGAAAGTCCTCATCTAAATAAATTTGCAAAATCTCACATATATGATTGACCTATTGTAGTTGTAACATTGTCTACAAAATCATAATTTTTTGTTAAATATTTTGTTAAATTTTCTTCTATTTTTTTTGTTTTAATAGCTGTATAATCTCTAGGAGCATCTATCCAAACATATATTTGATTTTGATTAGATTTTGGAAGCATTCTTGCTTTGAATATTCCAAAATAAATTGGTAAAATAAGAATTAAAAATAGGGAAATCCAAAAAGTTATTTTAAATATTTTTCTATTTTTATTTTGTATGTTTGAGTTTCATAAAAATTTTCTCATTATTTTTAAATATTTTTTTCTTATTTTGAATCTAGATTCTTTATCTTCTGGTTTTTTCTTTTTATCTTTTTCTTGAATATCTTTTGCTGTTAAATATGAAATCCAGGGGTTTATGGTAAATGCTATTGCTATTGAAATTAGTAGTGCCCAAATTGCAAATTTTGGAATAGGATTCATATATTCTCCCATCATTCCACTTACAGCAAACATAGAACCAAAAGCTAAAAGTCTAGTTAGAGTAGATAGAATTACTCAAGTTCAAACTTCTTGAGTTCCTTCTAGAACTGCTTGCAATTTTGTTTTTCAATTTTGTACTCTTTCCTGAAGGTGTCTTGCAATATTTTCAACTACTACAGTTGAATTATCAACAAGCATTCAAAGAACTAAAATTAATGCAAAAAGTGTAATTTTATTTATATTTTCTCATGCAATAAAAGCAAAGACAAATACCATTCAAAGAGTCAAAGGTATAGAAACAGCTGCATTAAAAGCATTTCACATTCCAAGATATAATGCCAAAACTATAAATACAATAATTACTGATTGTACCAAATTTATTAAAAGCATATTTGTAGCATTTGAAGCTAGTTTTCATTGATTAGATACTACTTTTATTTCTATATCTTTTGGAAGCTCTTTTTTTATTTCTTCTAATTTTTTTAAAACATCTTTTGTTACAAAAACTGCATTTGTTCCAAGAGCTTTTCAAACTCAAAGCAATACCATTGGTTTTTCTCAAGATTTATCAGTTATATTACTGAATTTAGATAATCTTGAACTCCCATATTTAAATTTTGCAATATCTTCTAAATAAACAACATTTCAATTGTAATTTGCTACAATAAGTTTTTTAAGCTCTTTTATTTTTTCTACTTTTCAAATATTTTCAACAAATATTTTTGTATTATCTTTTGTTATAATATCTCAAGCAGGAAGACTTAAATTATTTTTTTGTAGTAAATCATAAACTTGCATTATATCAACATTTTTTGCTTCAATTTTGGCTAAATCTAGTTTAACTATCAAGTCTTTTTTTAATCCTCAAACAATTTCTAGAGTGGTTACATTTTTTACACTTTTTAATTTATCTTTTATTATATTTGCTATTTGTCTTAAATATATGTAATCTTCATCTAACCCCTCTAAATCTCCCCTTTTTAGGGGAGACTTCAAAGAAATAGAAAATACTATTTGAGAAAGTTCATCTGGATCAATTGTTTTTATAATAGGGTCACTTACTCAAAGAGGTTTTAGTTTATAGTTTTCTCTTATTTTTTGAATTAATCTAATTTTTGCTTTTTCTTTATCAACTCAAACATGAAATTTGGCTATTACTCATCCAAAATTATCTCAGGCAATTCCATAAACTTCATCTATTCATTCAAGTTCCATTACTTTATTTTCAAGTGGAGAAACTACTATTTTTGAAATTTCTTTAGCCTCAAGACCTTGACTAGGAACAATAATCTCAAAAGCTGGAACTACAATTGTAGGATTATATTGTTTTGGCAATATAATATAACTTCAAAGACCAGTAATAATTGTTACCAAAAGTAACACTACTGTAAGTTTTCCATTTTTTATAAAAAATTCTGCTATTTTTGCAAACATATTTTTTGGTTAAAGTGTTAATTTAAAATTTCTCAGTCATAGATATTTTCTTTTCAGTCTGTGATTACTTTTTCTCAGGCTTTTAGTCATTCAACTTCAGAAAAATATTCTCACATTTTTTTGATTTTTATTTTTTTAAAAATTACTCTTTTTCAGTCTAAAATATAAACTCAGGGAACCATAAATTTTTCTACAATTGCTTTATTTGGAATTCTTAGGCTATTTATTTTTTTCTTTTCTCAAGAAATAAAATCTGTATTAAATGAAACTATAGCCATTGCTCAAACAGGAATAATTCATTTTTTATTATCTAGAGTAATTTCTACTTTATATTTTTTTGTAATTGGATTAGCAGAAGCTCAAATATTTGAAATAATTCATGTAAAAGTTTTGTTTTTAGATTCTATTATAACATCTAATTTATCTCATTTTCTTAGTTTTGATATTATAGAAGCTGGAACAGAAACTTTTAATAAAATTTTTGAATTATCTGCTATCTCATAAATTGGCATTCAAGCATTTGTTATTTGTCATTTTTCAGACATTTTATTTGTAACTATTCATGAAAATGGAGCAATAATATTTCAGTTATTTATCATAATTGAAGATTGATCTTTTTTTCAAATTGCTTCAGCTATTTTGGCATTAATTTCACTTAAAGTTGCTTGTTTCTTTGCTTTTAAGGCTTCTATACCTGAATTTATTTCTAGAAGTCATAAATTTGCAATTTTCTTTTTAGTTTCAACATTATTTACTTGTCAGGCTGCCATTGCTTTATATTGAGCAACTTTCTTTTCAGCTAATTCTACTTGTTTTTCAAGAAGACTTAGGGCTTTGTTTTTATTTGTTTCAAAATTTTTTAAATTTTCTAAACTTCAATCTATTCCAAGCATTAATCATCAATCTGTTGATAGTATAGTTTTTTCAATATTTTCTCCTAAAAGTATAATTTGTTGTTTTAGAGAATTTATTGTTGCAATAGGAAAATAAACATTTTCAATAGAATTATTTAATACTTTATAACTTTCATTTAATATTTTTTTTATTTCATTTAAAAGAATTTTTGCTTTATTTAATCATTCTAATAATATTTCTTCATCTGGATTTTTATTTTCTATTTTTTCTTCATAATATTTTTTATATTCTATATATAATGGATTAATTTTTCTATATAAATCTCTTGTTTGTCTAAGTTGATTTGTATTTTTTGCTCATAAATAAAATTTGATTTTATTATAATATTCATCATTATTTTGATCCATTCAAAATAGATTTTTTAAAAAATCTATTGAATTAGTAGCTAATATTATACTATAAGTTAGACTTGATTTTGCTCATGTTAAAATATTTTCTTTTTTATTATCTAATTCTTTTTTAGTTTCCTCTAAATTTAATTTTGCTGTTTCAAGTCATTTTTCTGCTGTTTCAAGTTGGCTTTGGGTGATTTTTTTTGTATCTTCAAATCAAATACTCACTCAATCTACTTGAGCTTCTACAGATTTTTTCTTTGCTTGCATAGCTTTTATTTGTTCATCTAAAGCTTTAGAAGTTTTTTCTTTTATTTTTATAAGATTTGCTATAATTTTATTTGCAGTATTATATCATGATTTTGCTTCTTGAGAGTCAAGACTAGCTATTAATTCTCATGCAAAAACTTTATCTCAAATTTTCTTTTTTAAATAAGTAATTCTTCAAGGAGTCTTTGTTGCAAGCATAGCTTGATTTACTCATTTTGTGTATCAAATAAAATTATCAGAAACATTTACAACTCAAGTTGAGACTTCTGATATTTTATAATTTTTGTGTATTTTTACTTTTTTTTCTTTTGCTCCACAGCTTGTTAAAACAAGACTTAAAATTATTAAAAATATTATTTTTTTTGTCATTTTTTATCTTTTAATTATAAACTAAAGTATAGATGTTTGGCAAAAACATCTAAAAAACATCTAATCTTAAAATATATTTTTTAAACTAGAAATAAGTTCTAGAATTTTTTTATCTTTTATTTTATAATAAACTTCTTTTCAATCTTTTTTTGAAGATAGAATTCATTCTAACTTCATTTTTCATAAATATTGTGAAATTTGTGATTGAGAAATCTTTGAACATTTCATTATGTCAGAAACATTTTTTTCTTCTTTTCACAAATAACATAAAATAGCTAACTTATTTTCATTTGAAAAATTCTTTAATAGTTCAGCAATTTTTCAAGTTTTTTTTAAAATATTTTGCATTAATATATTATTATATGTTAATATGTTAATATGTTATTAAGATTATATAAATAAAAATTTTAAGTCAAGAAAAAACTACCTAAAAAGGTAGTTTTGTGTTATTTTTTTCTATCTCTTCTTGTTTTAATTCAGGAGAATCATTTAAATAAATATTATTTCATGAGTGGTATTCATTTTTTAGTAATATTCATCATACAAATAAAAATAATGAAGAAAGAATTATCATTATAACTCAGTTTCAATAAGTTATATTTGAATCAAATGTTTCAAGTCATATTATAATTCATAAATTATTTATAGATAGAATAAATGTTATTATTGCTAAAAATATTACTATTATATAGTCTCTAAAAAGAATATTACTAGCTTTTTTTATTTTTTCTTTTTTATTGTATGAAAATAATAAAAAAGTAATTATTAATAATATAATAAGATAAATAAAAGCACTTATAATTGTTATTTTATTAAATATATTAGAAAAAATAGGACTAATATGATTCATAAAAAGAGAAGAAAATCATATAATTGTTCAGACTAAAATAACTATTTTAGAAAAAGAAAATGCCTCAATTTTAAATTTGATAGTATTTCAAATGTGTCTAAAAAAAGTTTTTAATTTTCTAAAATGTGCTCTTGAATACTGCATAAATATATAATTATATATAAAAATTAATATCTATTTTATTTAAAAAATAAAAAAGTAAAGAAATAAAATATTTACTATTTTTTTAAATCTATTATAATGCTTTTGTATTAATAAATATAATTTGTATGAAACAAAAAAGAAAAATAAAAAATAGTTTTTTTGAATTGATATTATTTTTAGTATCAGGTTTATTGTCTTTTTTTAGAAGTTTAAAATTATTTTTTAGTTTTAAATATAATAGAGTAAATAATAATTTATTTTTTGAAAGTTTTGATTTTATTTTTAAAAAATGGCCAAAATATTTTTGGCAAAAACCAAGCTTATACAAGTTTTTTTCTTTTCCAGGTGAGCTTATTAAATTTATATTAAAAAAATAGCCCTCACCTAGCCTCTCCCTTGGGGGAGAGGAATAAATATTAGTTAAATTAAAATATATGAAATTTAAAAATAAAAAAGATCAACAAGGTGGCTTTAGCCCCTTGTGATTTACATTAATTGAAATAATGATTTGAATATTAATAGCTTCAGGTGTTATTATTATATGATTTCAAGCTTTTAATGCTATACTTGTTTGAAAAGTAAAACTTATAGAATCTACAAATATTTCAAAAGAAAGTTTTAGTTTTTCTCAAAAATTTTTTGAAGAAATAAAAAAAGGATGATTAATTGATTATGAAGAATATTTTAATAGAAATGTTGTTTGAAATACTACATATTCTTCAGGGCATTTTTTGAAGCCAACTTGATTTTGAAATTATTGAACTGAGGCTTGATATTATTATTGTAGAAGTAATAATTGAGTTAAAATGACAGGAACTTGATGTATAGATAATTTTAATAATTCAGTATCTAATACTAATCAAAATTGAGAAAAACAAAGATATGGGCAGTATTCTTTTCAATTTATAGATTATAATTCAAATTTTGATTTAGATAAAGATTCTTATGGGAATGATTTATTATGAGATGAGGATCATAATGATAATATTATTTGAGATGATGATGATGAGTATTTATGAAGAGGGCCAGATGCTTTTAAAAGTTGAAGTTGAGTTACTGAATTATATTTAATTTCAGCTGATAAAACAAAAAGAACTTTATTTAGATGGTCAGTAAAACAAGATTTAGATTGACCACCTGCTGCAAGTTGTAATAGTTCTGATTGATGAAAAACTTACAGTTGAAGTTGATGTGTTTGAACAATAGAATTTTTAAAACTTGATTGAAAGGATTGGTGATTTAATCATAATAAGACTTGAAGTTGAGTTTATGATTGAGTAATTGATACCTGGATTATAGATAAAGATTTTTCAGAAAATAAAAATAATAATTCTACTAGAGTAGTTGCTTGAAGTGATTCTAAAAATTATTGGATACCACTTTTTCAAAATTCTATAAATGTAAAATCTTTTGATGTAAGAGCATATCCAAATAAGGATCCAAAATTAGCATGGAATGAATCTGGTTTGGATGTTGCCCCTTATGTTAGGATTAATATGGTTTTGACTCCAAGCTGGAAAGTAAAGAAAAAAATTAAATGAAAAACTCCAGAATTCAATATTTCTACAACTGTTAATTTAACTGATATATATAGTAGGTAAACTACATAATTATCCCATCTTTGAATTTCTTCCCTTAAGCCTAAGGGAAGAAGGAACATAATTAATTATAAATATAAAAATTATAATTTGTAGCCCCTTTCCCTTAGACTTAAGGGATAAGGATTCAGGATAGGGATAATAACTTATTATTCCATATTTATAATTATGAAAAAAAATAAAAAAGCATTGTCTTTAGTAATAGCAATAAGTATAATTTTGGTTATGTCTCTTTTGGCATTGTATATTTTGGAATATATGATTCCATTTTCAAAAAATACAAAAAATATTGAGCAAAGTGTTGCAGCTTACTATCAAGCTGATTCAGCAATAGAAG
>Ga0256840_1004052_pt1 | contig 11265 bp, 10 predicted proteins | sample 355202metaG_FD_185969 | JGI IMG/M metagenome (GOLD analysis project Ga0256840, IMG submission 185969) | Hydrothermal vent microbial communities from Mid Atlantic Ridge, Atlantic Ocean - 355-202 | ecosystem: Environmental > Aquatic > Marine > Hydrothermal vents | place: Atlantic Ocean: Mid...
CATTCCATCACTAATTCTTTCTGCTGTTACTTCTACTTTAGTTCTTATTGATGTATTACCTATTTTGATGATTTTTGCATAGTAACTTACAGTATCACCTACAAAAATAGGTTCATGAAACTCCATGCCATTGACTGCAACTGTTACTACTCTATCCACATTGGCATCTCGTGCGGCTAATGCTCCTGCAATATCGATTTGGGACATTATCCAACCGCCAAATATATTACCAGATGGATTTGTATCTTTTGGCATTGCTAAGATTTTGATTCTTGGTTCACCCATATTGTTCATGATTTACTACTTTATTTTTATATAGGAGTAATTATATCTTATTTTAGTTTATGTTTAATTAAATTAATAATATTTATAGTCAGAGTCTCTGCAGTTTTTTGCTTCATACATGGCAATATCTGCATACTTTATCATCTGTTCAGTTGATTTTGTATCATCTGGATATATACTTACTCCAACACTATAAGATACATTGATTTTCTTGTTACATACACTTATAGAATCTTTTGTTAAAGATAGTATCTTTTTCATAAGCATTGAGACACTTTGTTTATTTTTTATACCATCCATAATGATAGTAAATTCATCTCCACCAACTCGTGCTACTGTATCATTTTTTCGAATAGCGTTAGATAATCTAGAAGTAATTTTTTTTAAAATAATATCACCTACATCATGTCCTAGTGAGTCATTGATATTTTTAAAGTTATCAAGATCTATAAAAAAGAGTGCTGTTTTTAAATTTTCTCTTTTTGATTTTAATATACTTTGGTTTAGCCGATCTTCAAATAATATTCTATTTGGAATTTTAGTTAGGGGGTCATGATAAGCAAGATATTTAGCTTCTAATTCTCTATTTTTCTGTTCTGTTATATCAGTGTGAATACCAACCATTTTTACTGGTTTATCATCTTTATACTCTATAAGTCCGCGTCCTAAAATCCAAACCCAAGTGCCATTTTTATGTTTGACCCTATGTATGGCTTCAACACGATTTTTTTTAAGTGTAACAGCTTTTTTAACATCTAAGAGTACTTTTTCTAAGTCATCTGGATGTGCAAGATTTTTCCAAGATGATAGATGCGGTGCTATATCATCATCACAGTATCCTAACATCTTCTTCCACTCTTTAGAGTAGTAGGCACTATTATCTATCATGTTCCACTCATATATACCAGCTTTATAGCCCAGTAAAGCGGGTCTAATGCACTCTTGAAGTTTTCTATCACTGCAGTCTATCAAGTCTACTCCTTGTAATAAACTTAGCCTTACTTATACCATAATAACCTTAAAATATAATTGATAATTATGTTTCATATTTTATTATGACAGGTTCTGAGTAATTTGGTACATAATCATATGTAAATATTGCATAGTATTTATCTATATCTCTTGCTCCAAAGCTATCAAATGTGTAGTTGTCAGATCCTGCATATAACTTTTGTCCATCTTGGTGAGAAAGAGGTGCTCTGTATGGATTTTTAATAACCTTGGTACCTACAAAATCAGCATTAGATGGGTTGTTCCAAATTAGTTTGATTTTACCATTTTCATTTATAACTTTTGCATTTGTTACACTCTGTACAGGAGATCTTCGTTTTGTTATATACTTAACAATAAGCTTAGGAGATAGTTCACTGTTTTTTGTTTCCCATGATATAGTTTTATTTTTTATAGCTTTTTTTGATGAAGTTGAATTTAAAACAAAAAATATTGAGGATTTTTCTTTTAATTTGTGGTTTAGTAGTCGGTTGGCATATTCATCAAACATAAAATACTGAGTCTGGTTATTTTTTAACTCATTTGCACTTATATCATATCCTATATTTTGTATTACTTCTCTACTTTGCAAGCTATCATATGATTTAGTACTGTTTTCATCTACAAGTTCTAAGTGAAATCTTATGTCATCTTTTAGATATATTTTTGTTGAGTTTAGTTCTAAATATGCATCTACAATCATAGTGTTTTCATAAGGTGGTAAGCTATCTAGGTTAAATTTTAAAGTGGAGTATATTTTCAATCCACTCTCTTCAAAACCAGTAATAAGCTCATTATGCTTTATCTGTTTTTTATATACAGTTTTCATTTTTTTAGGTTGTAGTGTTATTATGGTTGGTTCAATGTTATAAGTCAACTCAAGCCTTGGTCTATACTCTAGTCCACCACTAAATTTTCCATAGCCTAAGTCCCACTGCATCATCTGTCTAGTTTTTCCAAGTTCTAACTCTTTTGGACCCTCTATTCTAAAAGTGATTACATCATTTTTTATTTGTGTATTTAAAAACTCACACTCTTTAGCTGATAGTTCCCACTCTCTCCAGATTCCTTGTGTTAACTGGTGAGATTTTGTTGGTCTTCCAATATAAGAGATAATCTCCATGTTTTCAACATCATTAAAATTTGTGATACTTTTGATGCTTCTAGGGTCTACAAGTCCTACATTCCACTCACCATATTTTTCTATGGTTGCAGATACTCTATTAATAGGGTAGAGATAAAATGAAGCAGATTTTATATAGATATTTTGTGAAATACTTTTTGACTCGATTGTAACAATCGCATAAGAAACCCCTTTGTTTTTATCTACTCCTACAAAAAGAGAGTTGACTCCAAAGTGAGAAAAATTGTTTTTTAGGTTTTCTGCTACATAGCCTGTTTTAGTGGCACTTGCATAGTATGTTTTTGAAAATTCATCAAAATCAGTATCTGTTCTTACTCTTATTTGTGGGTAGTAGGCAGATTTTTCACCACTTTTTTTGCATATGGCTCTTATGTTGTAGTAGTAGTCTTTGTCTGATTCTAAATGAAGGTCACTATATTCAAGACTGTGAGTAGTAGCTATGAGGTTTGATGGCATACAGTAACTTTTGTCTTTACTGCTCCTGTAGATTTCAAAGAAAATATTATCTTCTATTTTGTAGTCCCATTTTAGAGTAACATGTGATGATCCTACTTTTTTAATTTCAAATGAGTTTACTCTTTTTAGTTTTGCATCTTTTGCATAGTTTGGAACCTCTTTTAAAGCCGATACTAGAGCAGCTATATGCTCCCTAATATGTTCACTCATATTACTTAAATAGTCAGAAATATTTCTTGTGCCAACCTCAACAACACTTGCTAAAATCCCCTTTGAATGATAAAATTCTCTTCCACTTCCACTTATGAGCTTGGTTGGTGGTTTTCCTTGGTGTATACCATACTCTCTATGTGAAACTCTTCGAATGTTTTCAGCCATATTTGCACACAATATATTTATGTCAGTTGTATCAATGGCATCTTCATGTCTAAAATCATGCGCAGGAAAAAACACATTGCCTTGTGAGTGATAATCAAGTGCTATAGTTATGTTTTCATGAGATTCGACAAAATCTCTTAAAGCTCTTGTTTCTGGCTCTGAAAATGGCTCTGGTCCTCCATATACATTTGAAGTTGGCTTAGACCCACTTACATATCCAATCGGAAAGTTTCTATTTAAATCTACTCCATAGCTACCATCAGCATTTGCTCTTCTATTTTTTCTCCAGAAGCTAAAATGGTTTCTTGAGTATTCATAGCCATCAGGATTGGCACAGGGAACCATGTAGATAGTAGCTTTTTTTAAAAATTTATTTAGATTAAGATCACTATTTAAGTTTTCTAAAATATATTTAGAAAACTCAATAGCTAACTCATGTCCTATCCACTCTCTTGCATGTATTGTTCCTGTAAAAAATAGTGCAGGTTTTTTGTCTGCATTTTTTATATCTTTTGATATTGTTATAAGATTTATATCCCTTTTTTCCCAAGTTTTACCTATAGACTCAATCTTGAAAAATTGAGGATATTTTTTTTCATAATCAAGAAAAATCTGCGTAGACTCTTCGTATGATCTATAAAGTTGTTTCAAATACTACTCTCCGATGCTTAATCTTGCTTTTAACTCTGCAAATTTACTTTTTCCTACGCCATTTATATTTTTTAGCTCATATATTGAAGTAAACTTTCCTATTTTAGATTTTTCATCTAAAATATTTTGTGCAAGTTTATCACTTATTCCTTTGATACTTTTTAAATCTTCAAGATTTGCACTATTTATGTCAAATCTCATATCTTCTAAATCATCACTCCAGCTCTCTATCATCTGCTCATCAATTGACTCTATATCTAAAAGATCAGAACTATCTGTTATCGTGTTCTCTTTTATATACTCACAAATTTCAAGTGCCAACTCCTCTTCCATAGCATGAAGTGTCATGATTTCTGTTAGTGTTGCATTGTTAAGATTTACCTTTGAGATTGCACAGTTTTGGTCACTTTGACTTGGTTTTAGAAGCTCCTTTTTGATTGGTAAGTTTTTGGGCTCGATTGAATCAGGAACATCAGATGGGTTGCTAAGCTCAGCTTTTTCCATGTCATACTTATCTGTTTTTTCGTTTATGTACCAAGTTCCATCGCAGCTTGGTTTGTACTTACTAAATCCAATGTGTCTCATAGTTCTTAAAAGGCTAGAATCGATTTTGCCAAGCTCTTCCCATGAAAAAAGTGGCACATGAGGCTTTGGAAACCTACCTTCTGAAAAGTCCCACATGAGGTACTGGCATATCCAGTCTCTTATGTAAGGGAAAGCAGCAAATGCAGTTGCACACTCTATGATATATGGCTTATCTGTATTTTTATCTATACCTATATCACATGCCCAGTACTCTGCTTTGGCAGCTTTGCTTACTTTGACTGCAAGCTCCAATGCATTCATAGGAACTTTTTCATAGCTCATACTTCCACCTTGGCTAGTGTTTGTTATCCAGCCACCCTCTTCAGAAAATCTCCAAAATGCACAGACAGGTTTATGTCCTATAAGCATAACACGAAGATCTCCAGAGTACTTAAGTGGAATTGCATCTTGAGTGTAGATTGGGTTATATTTTTTCTCATCTAGCAACTCTTTTGCTTCTTTAAAGCTATCTGCTTTGTGAACGAAGTAACCACCATAGTTTGAAGGACCATAGCTTCTTTTTATAATCTGTGGATATTTAGCTTTTTTAAGGTACTCATAACCCTCTTCTTTATCGTAAAATATCTCAGTTTTTGGAATAGCTAGGTTATGTTTTTTTGCAAAAAGTGTAACATTTTCTTTTGATTTGTTTGGAAACTGTGTCTCTAAAGATGGAACAAACCTGACATGAGGCAGCTCTTTTGCAATTTGAACAAAAGTATCATATGCAGTTGCGGGAATATTTCCTATAAGGATTTCTATCTTTTTTCTTTTTACCTCTTTTATAAATCTTTCTTTATCATTTTTCCAGTGATATGTTACCTCTTCAATCTTATCAGGCCACCCTTTGAAATTTGAATAATCAAAAAATCTAAGAACATAATCCATATATAAAAATCCTAACTTTGGTAATCTCTTCTTGCTCACATTTTATCCTTTATTTTTTGTTTTTCTGTCTATAAGATCTACTATAAGATCTATCTTTTTGTCATTAAAATTCAATCCTAGTTTCTCCTGTTCAGGAGTTGCAAAAGCTGGTATGCCATTGACCTCTAAAACTATGTGTTCCTCTTTGTCTTTATCAAAGATTATATCAACACCAGCTATATCAAGCCCTGTTACTTTTGCAGCTTTTATTGCAAGTTCTATAATTTCATCGCTTGGATCTCTCATAAAGACACTGCCACCACTTGTGATATTGGTTCTCCAATCATTGCCACTAGCTCTTCTGCCATAACATCCAACAAATTGACCATCTACAATGTCTACTCTAAAGTCAGTATTGTCATAGTTTATAAACTTTTCTACATAGAAAAATCTTAAATCCATCTGGTTTAGAAAGGGCATTAGCATATCAAGTGTTTCTTGGTTTTCTATCTTTGTAAGTCCAACTCCACCCCAGCCATCTGTTGGTTTATATACCATTCTTGACCATTTTTTCATGATAGATTTTAGATGGTGAGTATCATCTCTGTGACATAGTTTAAAATCAGCAGTAGGTATGTCATTGTTCCTTAAAACTAGTGCCGTTTGAAACTTATCTTCTGTGAGCTCTAGTGCTTCATAGTTGTTTATTGTTGGAATTATGTGTGAGAGAGCCTTATACATATACATTTGATATTGAGTCTGTTCACCCGCATTGTAGGAGAAAAAGAGATCAAGTTTATCCATCTTTACACCATTGCATGTAATGCTTTTGTTTTTACCAATAGAGTTTCTCAGATTCAATCCTGTTATAGTCTGTATCTCTCTGTCTTGAAGTTTGGATATAAGCTTATCTTGTATAACATCACCACCACCATTACTATACATCCACATACCTATTTGGCGTCTGTTCATTGTGTTTTCTCCTAAGGTTTTTGAAAGTAGTTGAGTATTTGACTCATCATCTCTATTCTCTGTTCAAATGAGCTTTTAAGAGCCCTCTCTTTTTTTGTGTGGTCACCATCACCAAATGGACCAAAGCCATCAAGTGTAGTTACCCCTTGGGCTGCAACAACATTGGCATCACTCACTCCACCTCTTTTTTCTGTTTTTATATCACAATGTGTAAGTTTTTTAAACAGCTCAATAAGCTTAAACTGCTTTTTGTTTTCTTCCATCACATCTCTTTGTATGATAGTTTCTGCCTTGGTAGTAGTTCCTTCTACAAAAGAGTGGTTGGTTATCTGTTTTATCTCTTCTAAAACTCTCAGCTTTTCATCTTTAAGTTCAAATCTAAACTCTATCTGCATTTTTGCGTGAGGTGAGACTGTATTTAAGCCGATTCCACCTTCTATGATTCCCACATTTACAACAGTGCCTTTTTTAAAGTCTGTTAGATTTGAGTATGCCAAGAGTTTGTGAGCAGCTTCAAGGTTAGCATTGATCCCTTTTTTGTAGGATGTACCTGCATGAGAAGCTTTGCCTTTTATATCTACTATGCACCTACCAACACCTTTTCTTGCAGTTACAAGTTCAAGCTCTTTACCTGCAGCTTCAAAAACAAAACAGTAGTCATAGTTTTTAGCTATATTTGATGTTATTAAAGATGAATCATCGCTTCCCGTTTCTTCATCTGAGACGAGTAAAAAGTCTATATTGAAAATATTGCCATTTTTTTTGTATAGGTTTCTTAGAGCTTCAAGAGCAACAATATTGCCACCCTTCATATCACATACGCCAGGTCCGTATATGTACTCATCATCTTCTCTAAACTTTTCAAAGTAGCCTTGAGGAAATACAGTATCATTGTGTCCAAGAAGAAGTATACGAGGTAAATTGTTCTTTGTTTTACTCACATGTAGTCGGTGATCGCCAATAAGCTCTCGTTTAAAAACTTCTGTTTCCAATCCAAGCTCTTCAAGCCAAGATGACATTATAGCACCAACTCTATCTACGCCAGATTTATTTTGTGTATAAGAGTTAATCTCTACTATTTCTTTTAGATTGTTCAAGTAGTTTTTTTTCATTTCTTATCCTCACTATAAAATTTTACAAAAATTTAGCTTTTGGAGTTATGAATAAAATTTATTACTTTTGTTTTTTCTTGAGGTTGGCTTTTCTCTTTTGGTGTCGTTTTTCTTTGCGGACAAATTTTATTCAGAGCCAGTTAACAGCATAATAAATAAATATAGAAACAATAATAGAGTAAAAAGCAGTTCCTATATATATAGGAACAAATATATCTCCAAGATGGTTTTTAAACCAATGAACACTTAGCTCTACATGTAAAACCTCCATACCAAGTATGAAATTACCAGTTAGATACTCGACATAGTACATAAAAGGCATAGTGGCAGGGTTGTTTAGCCACGCAGTAGCAATGGAAATTGGCACATTGAACCTAAATATGGGTGTAGTAAAAACGACTGCAAGCATCTGTATAGGCATAGGAATAAAGCCCCAAAATATACCAACCATAAGTCCACGAGTGCTTGGCTTAAGATATAATATTTTTTTAACTTTAAGGTATATTAAATTATGAGATATGTATAATTTAATAAAACAAGGGTGATGTTATGTATAAATTTATATTGCTATTAGGTATATATTTTAGCTTGTCACTATGGGGAATTCCACTTCCTGATAATTATTCTAGTGAAAGTATTTTGGTAAAAGACGATATTGTTTTGTCAGTAGAGGAAGTAGATGATACTTCTGTTGTTTATTTAGAAAATGAAAAAGGTCTACATGCTATAATGGTGGCTGAATGGATGAATGGAATTCATGGTAAAAATGAAGTAAGCATATCTAAGTACTTAAATAAAGGAACAAATTATATAATATTTGCTCACTTTAATAAAATTTATAAAGGATTTCTTTTTTTCAAAGGAGGCAAATGGTCCTTTTCAGCAAAGCTTTTTCAAGATAGTAAAAAAATATGGTCTAAATTTCTTTACAAAAAAGAAAATAGTCTAGGCTTAAAATATTGGAAAATATTTAAATTAGAAGTGAACGATAATGGAATGGTAAATATTTCTTCTTTTATAACTAATGACACGGTAAAACGGCTTAAATATAAACTAGATAAAATAAATAAAGAGTTTAAGATTAATACAACAAATTCTACACCTTTTAATTTTTAGGAGGAATTATGAGCATGCAAAAAAATATAATAGGTTTTAGATATGTTTAAAAACTTATTGGTGCTAATAGTGCTTGTTTTAACATCTTTAGTTGCAGATTCTGATAATCCAAACTTATGGCTAGATTGGGGAAAAAATAATATTAAAAAAGAAATTCCTTATAACCTTATTTATCTAAAAAATAATAAAATTTACAAAGGATATATTAGTAATCAAAAAGGACAAAGAGTCAAATGGATATCTAGTATAGAGGTTGAAAATATAAAAAAAATAAATGATTTATTTAATGTTGAAGATATAAACACCATAAAAGATACTCCATATGTATTTGTATCTACTAACAAGTATCCTTTTTTTAAAATTATTAGAGGTTTTATATATAACTGCAATCGAAAAAAAGGGTGTTATATTCTAAACTTTAAGCAAGAGGTGCCTATAAAAATTGATAATATTAATTTTAAGTTTAGTATCAATGACTTTTCAGGTTATATTTTTTCTAGCCCAAGCCATAATAATTATGCAATACCATATTATGCTAATCCAATACTTAGAGGTTATTCTTTTAATAAAAAAGTTGAATTCATAAGTGAATATATAAATCCTATTAAAAATATGTATAGCATGATGTACGAAAGTAAAGTTACTTATAATTTTGCCCCTATATTTAGAAAAGACAGTGTTTTTATTAAAAGTACTAAAAAAGAAATTGCGGAATATAGAAATGAAAACTACGAGTATTTCAGATTTAATGAATTAAGTGCAGTCGAGATTAAAGAGCTAAAAATTAAAAGATTTGGTAAAGAAGTTGTAGTGTATGCTAAAAGATATTATTACAACAATATACTAAGAAAATATCAAGAAGCAGTTTTTTCAATAGCCTTTGATAAAGAAGGAGCAGAAGATATAGCAAACTACATGTGCCGAAAAGGATTTAATGTAAAAGCAGCTAAAGAAAATGGATGGAATTGGGACTTAGTAGATAAAACCTTTCCTCAAGTAAATGATAAGCTATACAAATGCAAAAATTCATTATCTTACTACATGCAAGAGGATGAATTGTGGAAACATTTTTTAAAAACTTATCAATAAAGGGAAAACATGAAGTATGCATTGTTTAGTATTTTAATATTAATTTTGTTTAGTGGCTGCGGATATAGTAAAGCTTACTATAAAGCAGTTAATGATCCAAATAGTGACTATAATAGATATAAACTGTGGAAATATACAAAAGTATATAATAATTTTTACTATGAAGATGAATTTCACATTAATTCTTTAGAATTATCAAATAGCATTATTGAAGTAGATATATCTTATAAACAAAATGAACGGCAGAATCTTGCTGGTTGTGTACATGGATATTATAGATCAAACTATTATGATTGTGTTAATAAAGTAATTCTTAAAAATGAAGTTAAATTTTATAAAAGTTATTCCTTAGATGAAAAAAACTTAGATATTAATTTCTTAGTGCAAAATAATAAATGTTCTTACGATAAGCTTCATCTAAAAAGAGAGATCTTATCAAAAGATAAAATAAAATTTATAATCCCAAGAGAATATGAGAATAGTTATATAAAAATAATTTTCAAAACAAAAGGTTTAAAAGAAAATAAAAAATCTGTAAAATGTCTTAATTGTGCTAAATTGTGCTAATCTTCAAGTGTATTTTGAGGGGGTATTATGCAACTCAAAAATATTAAATTAAATAAAAAGGAGTAGTAGAAATGTCTACTCTGCAAAAAATATGCAATAGGTTATTGTCTAGTTCATGGTTTATTTTAATAAATCACATGTGTATAATTGGAATTATATTAATTAGTGGGGCAGGCACTGATTCATGGTCTGTTATTATTGAAAAAGCACATGAAGGTAAATTAGATATCCTTATGGTCTTAATAGGACTTATTTATAGCGGTACATTTACAATGTCTACAGAATTTTCATATAGCAATGTAAATTTTAATAATTTATTTGAATTAATTTTAAAGCATACTATAGTTACAATTTATAATCTAGGGACAGGAACAATGACTTTGTTTATTTTTATGTATTTAAGGGTTATCTTAGGATCGGAAATGCCTATACTTTTAATTTCAGTTAGTCTTTTATATTTCGCTATCATTCTTTATCAAATTCACGACTTTAATAAAGCAAAACAAAATCATATTGATAATTTTGATGTGAAGTCGTAAAAGTAAATATTTTAGTTGTTTTATGGTGGAGTGAATAATGTTTTATAATTATGTTGAGAAGTTAAATATTTTAAAAGTATATGTATTATCACTATGTTTTAGTGGGTTTATACCTCTTTTTGTATCATATCTTGAAGGAAGCTTATATCGAGGAACATATCCATTTTTGGGTAAATTTATTGTTTGGCCAATTATGCTTATAGCGATATTCCCGGTTTTAAATGTAATCATAGTTCAATTTTATCAAAAAGTAAAAATCGCAATCGTAAGTTTAAAAGATAATAAAATAATACAAGTAGATCCACTAATGCATAGAAAAATAAAAGAAAAATTAAATTTTATAAAATCTAAAAAAAAGTTTGCTGCACAAATACTCTTATTGATTGTAGTTTTTAGTTTTTATGCTACAAAACTTACAACGATGACAGCAACATGGGCAATAGGTGATTATTGGGGAATTTCATTACTTTACATTACAATATTTGTTATTTATTTTATTGAAGTGTTGATACTT
>Ga0256840_1004053_pt1 | contig 11256 bp, 10 predicted proteins | sample 355202metaG_FD_185969 | JGI IMG/M metagenome (GOLD analysis project Ga0256840, IMG submission 185969) | Hydrothermal vent microbial communities from Mid Atlantic Ridge, Atlantic Ocean - 355-202 | ecosystem: Environmental > Aquatic > Marine > Hydrothermal vents | place: Atlantic Ocean: Mid...
CAAAATTAACTTGTTCTACATCGCTTTTTACCAAAGCAATATCTTCATAGAAAAACTCACTTGATTTTTCATTTAGTACTTTATCTTCTAACCAGTCGTAGCTGCAAAAATAATAACTTAAATAATTTGAGCCCAAAACAAGTACTTGAACATTCCAAACCGAATAATTGTAAAACCCGTTTTTGGTAGTTACACGATGCAATTGTTCATTACTGATCTTTTGAGTTGAATGAAAAACCGGATATGGGATGATAATAAATTGCTCGTCTGTTAAAGGTTCATCATGAAGTAATAAATGATTGATTGCCCTTTGCTTAATCTTAATTTTTAAGTCTTCAATTAACCATTTATTAATTTGTTCATCAGGAATGCGCATTTCAAATTGTCTTTTTTTTATTTTATATGGATATAGAAATAATCTAAAAAATAAAAGACCAATAGTTACACCGGTTAAAATAGCAATAGATTTACTTTGAAACATTAACATGGAAACTACACTTACAAATATAATGATTGAAACAGCCCAAATATATGCATTTACCGATAGAGGTTGCGGTTTCTTAGAGAAAAAGTAGTTTTCAATGTACTCTCTTTTAGTTTCTGAATATGTTTTTTCTTCCATAATAAAGTGAATTTATATAAATATACGCTTAGCGTATATTTGGGTTGTGGTATTCTCAAATTTGATTCTATGTTCCGTTAAAAACCATGTAAAAGATATAAGCAAAATTACCATTGATAATCGTCAACTGTATAAATAAAACAGAAAGAGCTAAGCTTAATAGCTAGTGTGATAAACTCATGAAAAATAGATATGGGCAAATAAATCAAAATCTACTTCTGTTTTTGGCAATACAATTGTCTGCCCTTCATGTGCAATTCTGTATGCCTCAGTTACAGCATGTTGTATAGAGTTTGTTTTAATAATGCATGTTCTATTTGTTGGCAAAAACTTATGAATCTGTAAGCCTTGATAGTAAATAACCGTATGTATCCGGTTTTGAAGTCTTGTAAATATGTTTTGTAAATCACTATCGGACACATTGTCAAATAAAACAAGAATTATATTTTTACCGCAATCAGCATCAATGTAGCGAAGTTGGCTATTATCTTCATCAATATATGCAAAATTTTCATGCAATGTTTCGTTAAGTTTTGTATAAAATTTTGCAGTTTGCAAGCGTTTATTTTTTTGCTTAAGCATGTTTGGCTTACGGTTTAGTGTTTTAGCTGTATGAGTGGCTGAATCATTATCTAACTCATCCGTATATCTTGTACAATCAATATGTGCGAAAGCACATGCCATAGGTGTTGTTTCCATAATAATAAAGGTTTAGCATTAGAAAAATAGTTTAGTTTTTAAATTTATTGGCACTTTTAACATCAAAAATATCTTCTATTTTTACTCCAAAGAAATTAGATATCTTAGCAGCAAGGCTAAGTTTCGGATCGGTTTTTCCGTTCTCAATCAGATGAATGCTTTGTCGGGTTGCATTTACAGCGTTAGCAAGTGTTTCCTGACTAATTCTTTTTTTTGCGCGTTCTACTCTAATCGTATTTTCCATTGTATTTTTAATTTTTGTTAATAATTAGTTAATAAAAAGAATTGAATAATTGAGCGCATAGTATATTTTTTATTTAATTTTGGTATATTATGTAAAACAGAATATTCCGTTTATACATTAAGAGTATGAATATATTGTATATTTATTTCAGTTTTATAATGTAAAAGTATAATATATTTTTATTATTTCAAAATATTATGTATAAAAAATAACTAAAATACGTAATTTTTTTAATTAAAGTTTACAATTTTCTATTACTAAACGAAAAATTGTTTTAGATACCGGTGAATAAATTGGATATACATATAAGACTTAAGGAAGCTCGGAAATATTTGGATCTTAATCAGTTAAAAATTGCTCAAGATTTAAATATCAAGCAAAAAACCGTGAGCGAGATAGAAAATGGTAAAATTATGAATATACCTAATAAGTATATTTATTATTTTTACGAAAAAGGAATATCGCTTGTCTGGATATATACCGGTGAAGGAGAAATGTTAAGAGGTGATAAGTCCGCTGACAGCACGAAAGATACTGATGCTTTTTTTGAAAATAAAGAAAAAACTAATTCACAGCAATTTCAATCATCAATAAAAAAGAAAACAGAACCAAAAGTTAATAGTATCTCACCCGATAACTTAGATTTATTGCTGAATGCAAAGGATCAGAATATTCATAGCCTTATGCAATATATTCATTCACAAGAAAAGATGATTCAATTTTTACAGGAAATTATACGTAAAGAATTAAAGTTAAATCCATAACGGTTTCCGGTTTAAAATACAGAATATATAGTTTGTTTATTAATGAGTGGTCATTGCTTAATATTTAGTTAGCTACAACAACAAAAGCAGCCCGAATATTTGCGATATGCAAAATCCGGACTGCTTAATAACAACTATGCGCGTTTTATGTAGTTTTAAATATTATAATGTATCAATTATCTAATCATCAATCATAGATTTTTCATTAGCACTTGAAAGTTCCCGAAGGTATCTTTTGAATAAATCTTCGAGATGCGATGTTTCAAACCGGAACCAAGTGCTTATTTCATCTTTAGAAAATAAATTATGTTTAATACCGTATTCCAACAAACCTTTGAGTGTTCCAAAAATTTGTGCAACGGTAGAGAATCCGCTTTCAGGAATAAAACTTTTTTGATAGCCCATAAAACCGGAATCGTAGAATTTTCTTGCTAATTGAGGCGGAAAAAAAATCTCGGGGCTAAGAATACAAAATCCTATATCAAATATACCTTTTATATATTGAATATTGGATATTTGTGCATTAGTAAGTTCGCAAAACGACATATCTACATCTTCAAAAGCTACATGCCTGAATTTACAACCACCAAGTCGCGAAGCAGATAAGTTTAAAAGTTTAAGTTTTGAATAAGAAAAATCCAATCCGGTTAAATTTGCATGTGATAAATTATACTCATCTTGGTTATTATCCATATTAATACCTTTAAACAGTTGCTTAGCCCAGTAGGGAGAAGAATCTGTGATGGAGTAATAATTCCAATTACGTATCATTTCAAAGAAATAATCAAAATCGGGAATTGTTGAATTGAAATATTGCTTTTCGCGTTCATTGTTGTATAAAATATTACCTACCAATAAGGCTAACCATTTATCAATATCCGGCGGTATTCTTCTTAATTTTGCTTTTTGTATGCTGAACACCTCTTTATCAAAGAGTGCTGTATTACTTTTTCCTTTAATTAGGAGATGATTTGTATCAGATGTTAAAACTTCTCTTGCAAAATCAATAATTTTATTCACTTTTCCCGGTGTAAAAAACCAGTTTTCCAAACTCTCAGTCGGATAATCAGGAGTATTTACCGGAATATCGTATTTTTTAAACCATTCATAGTATATATCATGGCAAAATAAATTATTAAAACGTTTTGTTGCCAATGATGCCATTAAAGGGAATAACAATTTGCGTTTTTGAATTACTTTTTCTGAATTTGATTGAATAGCTGATGAACGTAACAGACGCAGCATATCAACAAAAAACTGAATAGTTTGTCCGGTAGGTTCACCCAGCATTAGTTTTACTCTGGCTTTTTCAATGTCATAATCTTCATCCAGAGCAAATTTGATAAATACTTTCAAGTAATATTCGGCAAGTAAAATCTCGGCAAACGATTGATGCTGAAAGTGTAAAATATTATCATTTTCTCCAAAATAAGAATGAGATAAAAATTCAATTTCTAATACACCTTGATTTTTATACCTTTCCAGTATCTCTTCATCGTTTTCCTCTGTATTTTCTCCTTCCAAAACACGACAAATATCTGCTTTCTTTAATTTCCACTGATTTCCTTTATGCCATTCGTACATAGAAAGTGCAGAAATAGAATGAAGTATGTTGCGAAATTCAAATTCTTGTTTTAAATCCAACTGAAATTGGTCGCCAATATATTTGGCTTCGCGGGTTAATAAATTGATGAATGAGAGATAAACACCGATTTTTCCGACTAATGAAAAATCAATATTATTAACCAACAGTTTAAATATCATGTAAGCGAATATTGGTCGGCGCAGTTCACTACGTGAAAGTGTTCCGTTGAGTAATAATTCATCGTAAATATCCAAATACTTTAAATCGATTATACTTTGCTGGATTTTTTGGGTTAAACCGGCAGTTTCCAGTTCTTTAAATTCAGGATAGTTCATTAATGTATCAATCATCCAATTATTAAACTGGCGTTTGGTAAATCCATAAAGCGATATAAAATATTCAACATCACGATTATAACCATTTTTTATAATGTGCGGATGATGATTTTTTAATTGTTGATACAGTCCTCCGTCAAAAGGACGCGATGTTATGATAATCCGGTTTGAACGATATTTTGTTTTATCCAAATTTTGTATTGATTTGATGGATGTAATTACATTATCAATGGTTGATTTAGATAAATCACCGCTTTCGTCAAGCGAATCGATTAAGAATACATACTTTTTATTCCTGAAATAGGTATCATCAATTTGGATACCGAAGTCGGTTTCTAAATAATCGGCTATAACCCCAAGTTTATAATCGTTTGAATAGTTTTTATAGTTACGTAAATTAAAATAAACCGGAAATAAGCCTTCGCCCGTTTGCAAATATTCTTTTGCTAATTGCGAAGCATAATGGCGTAAGAACACCGATTTTCCTTTTCCAAAATCGCCAAGAATAAACAAAATTTTATTCAAATTATTCATGGGCTCATAGTTAAAATAATCTTCAATGAGCCGTTCAACGGGTTGTAAATTTTCTTCTTCCTCCTCAGTTCTTTGAGCGCCAAAATCTATATCGTCCATATCGAGAAAATCTTCTACCGGCTTCCATTTTGCAAATGTTTTTTCGTATTTTAAATTTTCCGATTCATTAAAACCAATTTTATCTAAACTTTTCATTTTCCACAAGAAATCGGTTTCAATTTCATTCAAACGCAATTCAGCAATTTGCTCTAAATGATCATTATAGCTTGCTCCAAAGGTTTTAATAACTTGTGTTCCAATATTTTCGTTAAAATGTTTTATGAAATCATTAATTGCTTGATCGCTTATGCCTACCTCTTTAAATAGTTTTATATAGGTATTTTTTACGTATAATACTGCTGGATGATACTTAGGTTGAAAAACAATAATTATTTTTGCTTTATCAAATTCAATCTCTTCTTCCAATCCTTCCAGAATATTTTCTAAAGCGTCCAATGCATTTTCCATTAAAACATTTTCACGGTATTTATTCGAAAGATGTTTCATTGATGCCTCAGCTTGCTCAAAAGCTGCCAATAAATAGGTAGGACTACCGTAATCATCGAGTTTCCGTTTAGCCAATCTTGCAAAATATTCTTCAATTATACTATGACCGAATAATTTTACTACTAAACCAACAGTTCCAGTAGCGCTCAGAATTGCTTTTGGCCCGGTACTGTGTAGGTTGTTTTTTAAATACTTAGTTACTTCCTTTAATAAATCAGGAATGGCTTTGGTTAGTTTTTTAATAGTTTCTTTTTGCATAGTTGTATGATTTAGTTTACATAAAGTAAAGTATTTCGGTACAAATATATGTAATCTTTACATTATGTCAAAATAATTTATAATATTTTTACATAAAATATACAATAAACGTATATGAATAATTGTAGTTGGTTGTGTTTTAGTGAATTAGAATATACTGTAAGTGTATATTTATTTATTTTGAATAATGTGGACGTCCCTTTGAGGGAATGGAATTGTTATACCGTGCTCTCTGAATTTTTTATCTATGGCAAATCTTAAATCGCTTAATATAATTTTATGTTCAAAAGTTTTTTTTGTCCAAAATCCCAGTTCAAAGTTTAAAGAGGAATCACCAAAATCACTAAATAATACAATAGGAGAGGGGTTCTTCAATATTAAAGAGTGAGCACCTGCTACTTCTATAAGAATTTTTTTAACAAGAGCTACATCACTACCGTAGGCAACGCCTACTTTTAAAAAGAACCGGGTTTTATGATCGTTTGAACTCCAATTAATTACTGTAGCACTTACTAATTTAGAATTAGGTACAATCATTTCAATATTATCATAAGTTACTATTCGCGAAGTTCTTATTCCAATATCTTGAACTCTCCCAACAATACCGTCAATCTCTACTACATCATTTATTTTCAAGCTTCGTTCAAACAATAGAAAAAAACCGGAAATTGAATCATTAAATATTTGTTGCATCCCAATACCTACTCCTACCAATAAAGCAGCCGAACCGGCAAGTACTATGGTAAGTTGTACACCTATTAATTCTAAAACAATGAATACTGCTAAAATCCAAATTACATAATTTACTAATTTGTATATGTTAAAATTGCCGTAATCTATATTTTTTTCATGCTTTATTCTATTCAAAAATATTGATCGCATTGCCATGGTTATGGCTCTTGTTACTATTAAAATAATAATTATCAGTAATATTATATAAGGTGTAAGTTGATATTTTTTTGAAGGTATGAGATTACTTGATAGAAATTCATTTATTTTGATATTATAGTTTTCTAAATTAATGGTGATAAGTAAAAGAAGTAGCAAAAATGTTATTAACCTTTGCGTAAATAAGAAAAATAGTTTCCAATTAGGTGCTTTTTGGTTTAAATTTTTAATTATTTTTTTTGAATAATAAAGATAAACTACAAAAAACAGGAGCGAAACGAATACATAAACTGTGTTTTTAGTAAATATATTCGGTAAGATGGTAAAAATAAGACTCATTTTTTTAATATACTAATCATTTAAACAAATGTTGGCAAACTTCCTCAACTTAAAGTATTTGAGCTGTCCACTAATTAGTTTTTAAACGGGTTTAAGCTTAATGTTTTTAATTTTTTTATCGGATTTTCAGTTTCTCTGAATTCTTTCAAAAATTCTTTTTCCAAAATCCTTCTCAAATCAGAACCCTTTACATTTGGGTAAAATTCACCATTTTGAAAATACGAAATTTCGCCGGTTTCTTCTGAAACAGTAATAACAAAAGCATTGGTTGCTTCCGATATTCCCAATGCAGAACGGTGTCTTAAACCATATCTTTGCGGAAGCTTATGGCTTTTTGAAACGGGTAAAATGCAGCCTGCCGCATAAATTTTATCTTTTACAATTAAAACTGCTCCATCGTGTAAAGGACTATTTTTAAAAAAAATAGTTTCCAATAAGGTACCGCTGGTATCGGCATTAATTATAGTTCCTTCGCCGGAATAAGCTTCAAGTGTTGAATTATTTGAAATTACAATGAGTGCACCGGTTCTTTTTTTTGCCATATTAATACAAGCCACCGCAATAGAGTATATTTTAACTTCTTCTTCTTCTTTTAAAATTCTTGAAAAAATATGTTCTATGGAAAGATTTATATTTTTAAGATATTCTGAACCGATTAAAAGAAAAAAACGTCTTAATTCTTGCTGAAATACTATAATTAGTGCTAAAACACCCAGGCTGATGAATTGGCCAAGTATGGTACTAAGCAATTGCATATCAAGTGCTTTCACAATCCACCAAATTGCCCAAACAGTTAATATTCCGGCAAATATATTAATGGCTACAGTTCCTTTTAGTAACATATATAGTCTGTAAAACAGATATGCTACCAAAACAATATCCAAAATATCAACTAAACCTATATCTAAAAATGTCATTGAAAATATTTATTGAAACAACCAATCTTTTGCTTTATTAAAATCACTAAAAAACCTGTATTCTAGAATATCTGATGATTTTGACATAATGTCTTCAACCGACATTTGTGCAAATAAATAGCGTGAAATAATGAAAGCTGATTTTTTAATACTGATTTTAACTGCGGGTACTACTAAATTATTATGTGCATATTGTTGAAATTCAGGTTTAATAGGTTTTGTTAAGTCCGTGTAATCTACCAATTGTCCGAATGGTTTATATTTTGCAATTACTTTTAACCATTCTGATGTAAGATATTTATATTCATCTATACTAATATCTTCTGAGACATAGCGCTTTACCAGAATATAATTTTCATCTGAAAAATAATCTATAGTTAAATATTTACCCTTATAAACAAGCATTTCTTTATTTAATCAATTCGTTATATCTTTTTTACAAATTTACATTATTTTTTTTTGACGATTAAGATAGTTCCAAAGTTTAATTGTTTCAACAGCTTCTTTAACATCATGAACCCGCAATATATCAGCACTTTTTTGTATAGCAATTGTATTAAGAACGCTTGTTCCGTTTAAAGCTTCTTCCGGCTTTATATTTAAAAGTCTATAAATCATTGATTTTCTGGAAATACCAACCAGAACCGGTAGGTTTAAAATTTTAAGTGATTTCAAATTGTTTAATAGCTCATAATTTTGTTCTAATGTTTTGCTAAAACCAAAGCCCGGGTCAATGATAATATCTTTTACTCCTAATTTTTTTAAAGAATTGGTTTTACGAACGAAATAATCTAATATTTCATCAATAATATCCTTGTAATTAGTAAAATTTTGCATCGTTTGCGGAGTTCCGCGCATGTGCATTAAAACATAAGGTACATTTAATTTGGCTATTGTATTAAACATATTTTTATCCAAGCTTCCGCCGGATATATCGTTAATCATAGAAACTCCAAAATTATTGACTACTATTTCAGCAATTCCTGAACGAAATGTATCAACCGAAACTATTGCATTCGGAAAATCTTTGATTACCAGCTCTAAAACAGGAATTAACCTTTTTAATTCATCTTTTTCACTTATATTTTTTGCGCCCGGACGCGATGAGTAGGCACCAATATCGATAATTTGAGCACCTTCATTCATTATTTGATTAATTCTTTTTGAAATTTTTTCAGGAGTATTGTAAAAATCTCCATCATAAAAAGAGTCGGGTGTCAGGTTTAATATACCCATAACTATCGGCTTATCAAGTGCTAATAATTTCCCCTTGCAATTAATGCTCTTTTTTGTTTCAATAAATTGTTTCATAACATGCAAAGGTAGCATATTTCATTAAATTACCGGCTTGTTTATTATACGAATGTTTGTTATTTTAGCCGCTTAATCGTATTTTTTTCAAATGGCTGATACAAATAAACAGTTTGAACAAGTAATTGATTTGTGCCGCGATGTTTTTATTAAAAAAATGAAAGACTATGGTACGGCTTGGAGGGTTTTACGTCCCAGTTCTTTAACCGACCAAATATTTATTAAAGCACAAAGAATTAGAAGTATAGAAACTAAAAAAGAGCAGAAAGTAGAGGAGGGGATAGCTCCTGAATTTATAGGGATAATTAATTATTCGATTATGGCTTTAATTCAACTTGAACTGGGGGCAGAACAAGAAATTGAAATGGACGAAAAGCAAGTACTTGAATATTACAATAAGTATGCCGACGAAGCCTTAGAATTAATGAAACGTAAAAACCATGACTACGATGAAGCATGGAGAAGTATGCGCATCAGTTCATTTACCGATTTGATTTTAATGAAACTGTATCGAACCAAACAAATTGAGGATAATAAGGGAAAAACATTAGTTTCGGAAGGTATTGATGCTAATTATTTTGATATGATTAATTATGCGGTTTTTGCCTTAATAAAATTAGAGTTGGAAAATTAAATGGTTAAAACTTGTCCGACTATTGGCGGATGGTTGAATGGGTAGCTTATATTAGATGAACAATTTAGCAATTTAACAATATAGCCATATAAATATTTTAAATATGAAAACACTAAAAATAGTATCACGAATATTATTAGGACTGGTTTTTACTTTCTCCGGTTTTGTAAAGGCGGTTGACCCTGTTGGTTCTGCCATAAAGTTTGGAGATTACTTTAATGCTATGGGCTTGCCAAAACTTGGAGCATACAGTTTGTTTTTTGCTTTTTTATTAAGTGGTTTGGAATTTTTGGTTGGCTTTGCATTGCTTTTTAATTTACGACCCAAAATAGCCTCTTGGGGTGCATTGCTTTTTATGCTGATTTTTACTCCACTTACCCTATGGATTGCGCTAAAAAACCCGGTTACCGATTGTGGGTGCTTTGGCGATGCGGTTAAGCTTACCAACTGGGAAACTTTTTGGAAAAATATTATATTATTCGCATTAGCAGTAGTTTTACTCATAAAAATACCGGATGAAGCCTTAAAAAGTAACTCAAGAAATGTTAATATTCTTCTTGGAGTAGCTTTATTATTTATTTTTATTTTTCAGTGGTATAATTATAATCATTTACCGGTAATCGATTTTCGTCCTTATGCTGTTGGTACGCACATTCCCGATAAAATGATTGTACCGGATGATGCACCAAAAGACTCAACAGTAACCTATTTATATTACGAAAAAGATGGTGTAGTAAAAGAATTTACAATGGATAATTATCCATGGGAAGATACTACTTGGGTGTGGAAAGATACGAAAACCAAAGTTGTGCAACATGGTTATATGCCACCAATTCATGATTTAGAGATTTATACATTTGAATTTAATAGTTTAAATGGAAAGTCTGATCACAATATACTGGATCAACTTTTGGCTGATACTTCATATAGTTTACTTTTAATCTCTTATGATTTAAAAACTGCACCGGTTAAACCTTTACAAGATTTAGCCGAATTAATGAACTATGCACAAGTGCATAAATATAAAACTTATTTTATAACTGCATCAAACAGTGCGGATATATTAAAAGCACATTCAAAATTGCCCTATATCATTAATTTTTATTTGGCAGATGCAACTACATTAAAAACCATAATTCGCTCAAATCCGGGATTAGTTCTTATTAAAAACGGAACTATTATTGCCAAATGGCACTATAATGATTTTCCGGATATAAAAGAATTTGAAGAAATCATTAACAAAAACAATTAAATATTATTTATTATGAGAAAAAACATTGTAGCAGGAAACTGGAAAATGCACACCTGCAGAGACGAAGCTGTTTTATTGGCAAGTGCCGTTAATAAAAATGTAAAAGAAAAGGTAGATAATAATGATACGGGGGTTGTTATAGCTCCACCCTTTATTCATTTATCTTTAATTAATCAAGTTGTAGATACCGATAGAATTTGCATTGCAGCGCAAAACTGTGCATCGGAACCCAAAGGAGCTTTTACCGGTGAAGTATCGGCAAGAATGTTGCGTTCATATGGTGTTAAAGCGGTAATTTTAGGACACTCGGAGCGTAGAGCTTATTATG
>Ga0256840_1004054_pt1 | contig 11253 bp, 9 predicted proteins | sample 355202metaG_FD_185969 | JGI IMG/M metagenome (GOLD analysis project Ga0256840, IMG submission 185969) | Hydrothermal vent microbial communities from Mid Atlantic Ridge, Atlantic Ocean - 355-202 | ecosystem: Environmental > Aquatic > Marine > Hydrothermal vents | place: Atlantic Ocean: Mid...
TTAATATCATCAGTTAGTTTTACAACAGAAAATATAGATTATATTTTATGAGAATTAGATACCTTATGATTGGATGAACAGCAATTATTTTATTATAAAAATTCTGTAAGATGTAAACAAGATTTTTCTTATTGTAAACAAAAATTTCAAGATTATTTTTCTGAAGAAATAGAAACAGCCTCATGACAAACTATTAGAGAAATAAAATACATTCCTCTAAAAGATATAAAAACTGCACTAAATAATTATAAAAATTTTCAAATAGATGATTTATCATATAAATGAGCTCTTGTTTCTTGAGTGTATTTTAAAAATTGACTATACCCACTTGCAATAGAAACATCAAAAGATATATTAAAAGACAAAAAAGATTATAGGCCTCTTTTAAAAATAGTAGCAAAAAGTTATTATGAATTATGAGATTATATACAAGCTAAAATATATTTAATAAAATATAATAAATTAGTAGATGATGATTATGAAGTTAGTTATTTTTTATGAAGAGTTTATGATAAACTACATGAATATATTCTAAGTACAATACATTTACAAAAAGCATTAAAATTATGATATCCTGATAATCTAGATATAAATAAAAGAATATTATTAAACTATTATGAACTATGAGAAATAGACAGAATGTTAGATGTATTCAATAAAATTATAGATGAAAACTATGATCAAATAAATGAAACTGATTATGAACTAGCTATATATTATCACATATTAAATAATAAATTAGATTCAGCTAAAGAAATTGTAAAAAAAGCATTAATTAGATATCCTAAATCAGAAATATTTAATTGATATATGTGATGGATTTTAATGGAAGAAAAAGATACTAATAATAGTAATAATAAATATACTGAAGCAGAAAAATATATAAATAAATGACTAGAAATAAATACTAAAAGTCCAATGGTTAATTTAGTTAAATGAAAGTTAGAAATAAAACTATGAAACATAGATAAAGCTTTTATTTATTTTAAAAAAACAGTTTGACTTGATCCTGAATGAGATTATTGAAAAATAGCTAAAAAAGAGTTAGAAAATATTCAAATTAATAAAAAACAATAATATGAATGTAGAAAAAAATAATATAAATCCTTGAAGTTTTGATAAAAAAAAGTTATTAAATGAATTAGTAAATGATATTGCTAATAAATTTTGAATTGATAAAAAAAGTGCTGAAAGTTTAATAAAAAGTGAAACATTAGTTTCACTTGATTCTCTAAAAAATGAATTAAATCAAGAAAAAAATAAAGAAAATGATTTAACTAATAAAGATTTAGAAAAATTATTTTTCACACTTAAATGAGCTTTAGATGTAATAGAAAATTCATCTAAAATTGAAATAAAAGTTCTTAAAGAAAATATAGAGAAAACAATTAAAATTGAAGAATTTAAAAATCATTTAGAAGACTATTTGCCCTCTGAGTTAATTAAAAAAGCAAAAGATCCTAGCAATCCTCATGAACACATACTTTGATTAGCACTATGAACTAGTAATTCGATTATAGCAACTGCAGATATATTATATAAAATATGAAAAGGTATTTTACAAACTCCTTATCATTTATATTTAATCATAATATGAAAAGCTAAAACTGATAGTTTTAAAAATATCTAATATTATTTAATAAAATATACTATGAAAAAAATTTTAATTACAATATTGTTATCATTTTTTATTACAACAGTAAATGCAATGAATCCAGCTGACTGATTGAAAAAAAATCCTGATAATTTCAAGCCTGAATGTTATCAGTTTTACAATAAAATTGATAAATCAAAAATATGGAACAATCATAATGCTAAATATAAAACATATAAAATAAATATATATAAAACTAAAGACTTAGTCATAACTCAATATGGTTTTATTTTACCTTATAAATATTACTCAAATAATAAATTAGATATTTATAATTATTCAAATAGTTTAAAAATAAATAATAAATATTTACTAGATTTTAATAAAAATACATATAAAGAAATAAATAGTAAAACTCAAAATACTATTATTTTAAAATTTGAGAAAAAACTAGAAAAAAATAATTTTTCATTTGTATTTAATTATCAATCAGATAATTATTACCCTGAATATTTTATAAGTAATGATTGAAATAATTGGGATAAAATAAAAAAACAAGATATTGAAAATTTTTCATTTAATTACCTAAAAATATATTTTAAATCAAAAACAAAAGAAAATTATTTAGAAAATATAAAAATATATGAGCTAAATTTCATCAAAAAATCAAATACAATTTTAGTTAAATCAATGTACAATAGTGATATAGAAATATACTCAAACTTTGATTGTAAAGTAAAAGATTTTGATACAACTCCACTAAATTATGATAATTTTTCTATAGACTCAAATACAAAAATTATAGAAATAAACGCATTAAAAAATCCAAAATATAATGTATATTTTAAAAAAGATTTTGACAATGATTGGATTGAAGATGAAGTTGATAATTGTAAATATACATATAATCCAAATCAAGCAGATACAAATTGAGACTGAGTCTGAGATGTTTGTAGTGATACTGATAAAGACTGAATAAAATGAGAATATGATAACTGTCCTAATATTTATAATCCAGATCAAAAAGATATAAACAGAAACTGAGTTTGAGATATCTGTGAATTTGATAAAGATAAAGACTCTATTTTTGATAAACTAGATAATTGTATAAACAAATATAATCCAAATCAAAAAGATACAGATAAGGACTGAATCTGAGATATTTGTGATAACTCTATTTATTATAATCCAAGACAAATAGATAAAAATAATAATTGAATTTGAGATATAACTGAACAAAAAGAAAAATATTTAAAAGAAAATGATAAAGACAACGACTTAATTATAAATTCTAAAGATAATTGTGTAAATAAATATAATCCAGATCAAAAAGATACAGACAAAGATTGAGTTTGAGATGTTTGTGATAATTGTAAAGATTATCAAAATAAAAATCAATTAGACTATAATAAAAACTGAGTTTGAGATATATGTGAAGATAGTGATAACGATTGAATAGAATGATTAACAGATAATTGTATTAATATACATAATCCAGATCAAAGAGATGATGACAATAATTGAATCTGAAATATGTGTGAAGACAAAGATAATGATAAAATATTAGCTGCAAATGATAATTGTCCATATGTATATAATCCTGAACAAAAAGATATAGATAAAGATAATATATGAGATAAATGTGATAAAAAAGATAATAGATATATAGAATCAAACTCTACTTTCTTTATATGATTACTTGTATTTATAGTAATAATATTTGGATGATGAATATTTCTAATGATTAAAAAATTAAAATAAAAATATACTTCTTTATAAAAAAACTTATGTTTGCACTATTAAATAGATTTGCTTGGTTAATAGCAATAATGATTTGATTACAATTTTCATTTTTTATAGATAGAGATGGCCCATTTAATGAAGAATGATTTATTACATTTATAATTGTTTTATTAATAGTAAAATTTTGAATAATTTCTTGATGATTTATCAAAAGTAGATTGGATTTTTTTGCTAATTCTATTTCAAAAAATTATATAAAAGAATGATTATCTCCTACTAATAAAGTAGAAAAAGAAATAATAGACTTATCTGAAATTCAAAAAGAAAAAGATATAGAAAATACTAAACTTTTAGAAGAAGTTAGATTAAGAAAAGAAAAAGAAAATAAAGATAATGTATATAAAGCATATGCTGAAAATAAAAAAGTAGAAAAAATAGATGAAACAATTGAAGAACCTTCAAAGTTATCTATTGCTATAAAAAATTTCTTTTCAGAAAATCTCCTTGCTAAATTAGGTTGAATACTTGTTTTTATGTGAGTATTATTTTTCCTTAGTCTTGTATACTCTGCAATATGACCAGTATGAAAATTGATTATATGATTTTCAGTATGATTTATTATATTTCTAGCTTGAGTTTGGTTAGATAAAAAAGATTTAGCTAATGAATGAAGAATATTACTTTGAATTTGAATTCTAATAAATTATTTAGTTATATTATCTTGAAGATATTTAATTTGAGATAGTGTAGATAATAATATACTTACAGTTTGAACAACATTTTTACTATTAATAATGAATACTAGTTTTGCAGTTGTAACATCACTTGTTTACAAATCTAGAACATTACTTTTATTCTCATTCTTATTTGCTTTTATAAATCCACTACTTGTTTGATGAAGTTCAGATAATCCGTATACACTTGTTTGATATAGTTTAATAGTTGCATTTGGTTGATTATACCTAGCACATAAAGATAAGGATATATTACTAGCAGTTTGAATTTTTATTCTTTCAAATATATTATTTTTAATAGCTCCACTTAGTTCTGATATTCACTGGATAGTAAAACTTGTATGAAGTGCAGTTATTTCTATAAGTACTATATTAGTTGTTTATAAAATTGATGTAACTAAACTATCTACTATTTTTATTTGAAGTTATGCATTTTTAATATTACTACTTTGAAGTTGAGATAATTATATAAAAGAAACAACTAGTTTTATATCTTACATGATAACTATTCTTTTATATTTCGGTATATGAATATACTATTTTCTTAAAACAAGCTTTAATTCACTTATATATATATTACTATCACCCATCTTTATAATATTAGGGTTAAGCTTTTGTTGAGATATATTTAGTATTCCATTAAGTTTATCTATAATAGTTTTAATTTATTTACTTGGTTTTAACTTTATACAATCAAAACTACCAAACTTTTTAAAATATGTATTTTTTATAATACTTTGAATTTATATATTTTTTACAAATTGATTAATATCATTAAATCAAATAAGCTTAGATCTACCAAGTTTTATTACTGTTATAATTATATCATTTGTATTTATATTTACTTCTTATTATTTAAGTACAAAAAAAGATTTAGAATTTTTATATAGTATTTGAACAATTGGTTGAATATTAACATTAAGTCCAATATTAATAAATAAAGTTTCAAATAATTTATATCCCCCAATTACATCTCAAATAACAGAAGTTGATCCTAATATAGCATTAATACTTTCAATAATTTCAATAATTATTTTTTCTATATCAAACTGGATTTTACCTTTTATAAATAAAAATTTATTAGAAAAAAAATCAAATCTAAAAAATATTATAATTTGAAGTATTACTTGAATATTATTTATTTGATATCAATTATTTAGTTTTTGAAATGAATATTTTCCTTGAATAATTTTATGATTTACCTTTATATGATTAGCTATAGCATATTTCATAATGTCATATGCTATGCTAGAAAAACTATGAATAGAAAATATTAAAAAAGAGGAAAAATATAAAAATATTATTTATTCATATTTAGCAATATCTATATCAGTTTTTTCACTTGCAATTGCTTTAATCTTTTCAAATTATGAATCAGTTATAAGTTTAGTTTGGTTATTTGAAGCAACTATTTTGTTTTACTTTTATAACAAAACTAAGGAAACCAAAATATATTTTGCATGAATTATATTATTTTTAATATGAATAATAAAACTATTTTCACTTATAAATATAGTAGCAACTAAAGATTTCATATTTTTAATCCCTTTTTCACTTATAGCAATATCACTTGTTTTAAATTTAAAATTTATAGATTTTATAAAAGAAATTGAAAAGAAAATATTTCATGATATATTACATATTTTATGAATAATAGCTCTAGCTATATTATTAGTAAATATAATTCCAAACACATGACATGGATGGAGTATTCTATGAATAAGTATCTTTATAAGTATTTCTAGTTTAATTTATTCATACTTTAATTCATATTTTCTAAAAATATTTTTTATAATAATTTTTACACTTTTCCTTTTATTACAAATATGACAATTTGATTCAATTGTATGGAAATTAGAATATGATAAGCTAAATTATTTAATAATACTACAATATATTACAACTATATTATTAGCTTGATCTATAATAGTTTGGAATAAACTAAATAAACAAAAATCATTAAACAATAAATTAAATATTATTTACTGAATATACTTTATTATAATTACATCTATGTATATTTATAATATATTTAATTCTACTTTTGCAGTAACTATATATTGGTGAATATCTTCTTCTATTATATTATTTTATGGAATATCAAAAGATAAAATAAAACTTAGAACTATTTGATTATATTTAATAAGTTTAACTACTTTAAAAATATTTTTATATGATATATGGTATGGATTAGATGATGCTATTTCTAGGGTAGCTGCATTAATTATTTTATGAGTATTATTTATAATAATTTCAACTCAATATACTAAAAAATATTGAAATAATATATTATGAGAATTAAGTTTTAAAAATTTAAAAAATAAAGATAAAATAATTAAAGAATCTAATCTTAATAAAGAAGAAAAAAATGAAACTAAAGAAACTGAAAAAGAAGACTCATCTATAAATATAAAAATAAAAGATGTTGATGTATGAAATATTAAATCAGTTCAACTTATATTTTTAGATCAAACAATAACTATAAGGGCTATAAATTTAATAAAAATAGTTAAAATAATAACTGATAACTCATGAAAAACTAAATTTGAAAAATGAGAATTAAAAGAGACTTATGATTATATAAAAAAGAATTATAAATCAGATTTATCAAAAATAAATTATGATAAAATCATAAATATACTTGAAACGTTTGTTAAAGAATGATGAGAGGTTAAATTAATAGAAAAATAAAAAAATGAAGATAAATCTTCATTTTTTTTTGTTTAATTATATTTTTTAATATTTTTCATCTAAAAATTCTATCTCGATTCCAAATTTATCTCTTAAATGATATGCTAATAATTTTGGTCATATTTTCTCTGTTTCATAATGACCTCATATTAAAATACATTGTTCTAATTCTTTAGCTAAAGTCATTTCATGATGAACTCACTCTCAAGTAACAAATATATCATAATCTTTTTCTTTTGCTTCACTCACTTCAGATAATGCTCAACCTGATACAAAAGCAATAGAAGTAAAATAAGTTTTATTTCAAAAATTATAAAATCTTTTCAAAAGTTGCATTCTTTCAGCATAAGGAGTAACTAGGTTTGAAACATGCATTTTATGTTTTAATCTTAATCAAAATCAAATAGTTTGTCATTTATATTCTCAGAAATCTTCTATTTCATATTCTCACTCTTGTATTCAAAAAATATTTATAAAAGCTCTAAGTAAACCTATATTATTCCCTACTTCAGGATGTGCATCAAGTGGTAAATGACAAGCATAACTACAAATATCATTATCAAGCATTATTTTTGCTCTTTTATAAGGGATTCATGTAAGAATTTGTTCATATCACCAAAAAAGCCCATGATGAGAAAATACCATATCACATCACTCTTGTTTTGCTTTTTCAAAAATATAAGTATTTGCATCAACTGCAAAACCTAGTTTCTTTACTTCATCTCTACCATTATCTATTTGTAATCCATTTTTTGAATCATCTTTAAAATCTGAAATTTTAAGATATTCATCAAGATAATTTATTAGTTCTTTTTTATTCATATTTTTATTTATTATATAATTTAGTACCAATTCTTATTATATCAACTCCATTTTCTAAAGCTATTTCATAATCTCTAGAAGTACCTGCTGAAACAAATCAGTTTTGCAAATACTTATTTCTTAGATTTAATAATAAATCAAACTCTGCTTCTTTCTCTTCTTTAGTACATTCAGATTTTCAAATAGCTGAAAATCAGATAAGTGAAACATTTTCCATTTCTCAAATAATATCTAAAAATTTAGGTAAATCATTTTCATTTATTCATCCAGGTTTAGAACTATCAATATTTATTTGTAAAAAAACTTGAATCCAGTTTCATTGTTTGGAACAAATATCTTCAAATTTTCTTAAATGCTTTATATCATCTAAACTATGTACAACTGAAGCATATTTTATAATATCTTTTATCTGCTTTGATTGTATATTTCATATAAAATGAACTTTTTCTCTATCAAGCTCTTTTTCTTTTAATATTTCTATCCTATTTTCTCAAATTCATTCTAAAATATCTAAATATTCCTCTTCTAATTTAGAAATAACATCTAAAGTATCATCTTTTTCAAGATATTTAGTAACTGCTAATAATTTAGACTCTGATTTTCTAAATTGTTCTAATAATTCTTTATTTATTTTCATAGTTTTTATATTATTGTTCACAAATGTTAATAAAAATGTTAAAAAGTCATAAACTTGTTAAACTAATGTTAAAAATAAAATTTAAAAAATTAGTTTATTTCAATGTTGTTTAAGCCAATTTTGATAAATTTTATAATCTCATGGATATAATCACTTCATCATTTTTTCAACTAAATCCCAAAATTTTTTTGAATGATTCATTTCAGTTAAATGTGCAAGTTCGTGAATTATTACATAATCAATAGTTTTTATTGGAGCCATTATTAATCTATATGAAAAATTTATATTTTTCTGACTAGTACAACTTCACCATCTAGTTTTTGCACTGGTTATTTTTAGTTTATTAAACTCTAAATTATATTTAGCAGCAATAAATTTTATTCTTTTTTCTATATATTTTCTTGCTTCATTTTTATAAAAATCAGCAAACAAAATATCTGCCTTATCTTTATTTTTTTTATCTATATAAAAATTCATTCAATCAAACTCAATATTTTTTGTTCAAATTTTATATAAAAGCTTATGCTCATCTCAAAAATAAAAAAATTTTTCATCTTCTTTATAACTTTTCAATCTTTCTAAAATTTGTTGTTTTCTTTTTTCTACCCAAGCTTTATTTTTGTTTATAAAATTTTCTATCATTTTTTTAGACATAAAGAAAGGAGCTTTAACTATAAGTTCTCAAGCCTCATCTATTTTCATAGTAATTGTTTTTCTAAAAGATTTTATTATTTTCATTTTTTATTCAATAATTCATCTAAACTAGGAGTTCAATTTCAAATTCAATTATTAGACTCAACTGGAATCATTTTTACATTATTATTTTTTTCAATAACACAGATATTATAATTTCATGGATTTAATCATCATCATAAATCTAAACATTTATCTAAATAAGATAATTGCTCATATTTTACTCATATAAATATTCAAACAATTAACATTAAAATTACAAGTATTCATATATTTATTTTTTTCATAATTATTTTATTATTTAAGTATCATTTTTGTAGCATTTATAATATGCTTAAATCTATCTGCATGTAAATGTATTCATCAGAAATGTCTACTAATCACAACTATAGAATCTACATAATTTTCTCTTTGTAATTCTCTTAAAATACACATTCAAGCTCAAGTTTCTCAATCATCATTTTTTCATTCTAAAATACTTCAATTTTCAAGTTTTATTCTATAAGCATAACTATTATGAGATGCTTTTTTAAATGGTTTTTCTTTTGTTAAATTATTTAAAAACATATGAATATTATTTTTTGATTTTACTACTCATCAAGCAGGAGTAAAAATAGAACCTCTATCTTTTACAGCATCTAAAATAACTTTTTTATCTTCTAAAAAAGTCCTAGTTCATCAAAAATCAAATGATAAATTTGTCATAATTATTTATTTTTTATTAAGTAATCCATCCTTGAATTCCTTCCTTTTAAAAGGAAGGAAATTCAATGGTGGATTATTTTACTCTTCTCAAGCTCCTAATTCTAATTTTTCAGCTCATGGCAAAGCTTGTCACATAAGACTTTCTAATTCTCAATACATTCAAGTAACTGCAAAAGTAGCTCTTTCTAAATCTTTTTCCCTTTTTTTCCAATTTTTTTCCATTGCTCTTCTTTCAGAATCAATTCACATTTTTAATTGAGCAAAAACATCTACCATCATAGCAATCTTAGATGAAAATTCTTCACTTGATAAATATTTATAAAGCATCTCCATTTTTATATCTTTTCATTCTAACGCTTTTTCCGTCTTAGCAACTGCTATTAATTTTTCTCTAAGCATTGCAGCAACTGGTATAACATATTTTGGTAAACATATCATAACATCATCAACCATACCAAAATTTTCAAGTCATTTTGGTAAAACAGTAGTTACTAAAATTGCTATATTTCACTTAACTTTTAACTTATCATCTTTTAATTTCATTATCCAAGAATCTGTCCAAGTTTTTGTATTTTTTGATTCCCAAACAATTATTCAAGTAGTTTGACCTATATTATTTTTTACAGTCTGTATTAAGTCAGCTCATTTTACTCATGTTGGAACATCATCAATACTATCAATTGGGAAAGCTCATTTTAATGCATCTCTTATATCATCTTCTTGAATATCTCATTGTATTTGTTGACTTGCTTGTTCAGATTTTCTCTTTAAATCATCTATAGTTTTTTTCATTTGTTCTTGTTGCTTCAACATTTCAAGCTCTTTTTTTCTATTTTCTTCTTGAAGTTTTTGCATTTTTTCATCTAACTCTTTTTTAGAATTTTCTTCTATTTTTTTAGATAAATCTCATTCTATTTTTTTTCTTTCTTCTAATAATTTCTTTTCCATTTCAAGTTCAAAATTTTTCTCTTTATCTTCTAATTCTCTAGCTTTTTTAAGCATTTCAAGCTCTATCTTTTTTGCCTCTATCTTTTCTTCTTCTGCTTTTTTAAGTTGTTCTTGCATATCTTTTATTTCAAGCTCTACTTTTTTTCTCTCTTTATCTGCTTGCTCTTCAGCAAATTTCTTTGCTTTTATTCTCATTTCATCTTTTTCTTTTTCTAATGTTTTTTCAAATTCTATTTTTTGATTCTCTTGCTGTTTATGTAATTTATTTTCTTGCTCCTTTAAAAGCTCATCATATTTATGATTAGCTATTTTATCAAGATCTATTTCAGTATTACAATTTGGACAGATTATATTTTGAGACATATTATTTATTTAATAAATACTTACCTTAATTTTATATAAAAAAGTATAAAATACAAAACAAAAAAACTAGAATAAATTCTAGTTTTTACATATCATGATTTTGTTCATATTCATACTCTTTATTAAAAGATTTTTCATATTTTTTAAATATAAATATCAAAATAGGAGTATAGATAAATGTTATTAGGAATACTACATTAAATACTATTGCTTCTAATTCTTGCATATACTCATATTCAGGAACAGCTGATGCAAGCATAAATATCATCAAAACTGAAAGTCATCATCTCATTCAACCAAAAGTCAAAACTGCCCACCATCTA
>Ga0256840_1004055_pt1 | contig 11252 bp, 7 predicted proteins | sample 355202metaG_FD_185969 | JGI IMG/M metagenome (GOLD analysis project Ga0256840, IMG submission 185969) | Hydrothermal vent microbial communities from Mid Atlantic Ridge, Atlantic Ocean - 355-202 | ecosystem: Environmental > Aquatic > Marine > Hydrothermal vents | place: Atlantic Ocean: Mid...
CGCTATTTGATAGCGAAATCCATTCGCTTAATTGGTAAACTCTTTTATCAATATAAAGGTGTGGGATTCGATGCGATATCCCTGCTTCGTCCGCTCGATGCACGTTTTCAGTCCCGCATTTCTTAGCGCGTTCAACGCCACATGTACGCGATTGTTCGCTGATTTTTTAGCCATAATTTCCTCTGGCCATCCGATACTCGCGATCGTTGAAATGCCGACCTCGGCTTTTCCATCCAAGTGGTTTTCCATCAATCCCTGAAAAATACGTTGAGGCCCGGAATTTTTAGGCAAAATAATATCGTCACTATCTTTACTATTTAAACGCATCTGCGTGAAATCTGCGTTCGAAAAAAGAATACTTCCCCTCTCCAAATTCCTCAAAATCCTGGCTTGAAGACGAAGCTCATCCGGCGATGATTCATAGTCTTTGTAATCGAATGACCGATCTTTAAAAACACCTTTTTGAGCGTAAAAATTCGCAAGTTTTTCGTAGAGTTCTATGGCCTCGCGAAAAAGCGCGTCTTCTTGTTCCAAAAATCGTGCTTTGGTTTTCTCGAAGGAAAACCTAGGATCGAGGCCTCCCATGGCAAATTCCAGCGACGCGATTGCGGCATCATTGAGCACCATGAAACGCCCTTCAGCACATTCTTCAAATCCAAGGGCGGCCTCTTTATGATGTTTTAGGGCAAGGCGAAGGTGGCCACATTCATGCGCCAAGGTTCCTAGGTCAAAGGCCGAAATTGCCAGAAATCGTTTATTATTGTGTGTTGTATGCAACGCAAAAGCGTGGCGGTAATGGGTTCGAGCGGCATCCATCTTTTCTTCGTTTTGGTACATCACCGCCAGGTTACTATGTGCAATTGCCTGCCCGGCTCCCTCGCCGCTTTGCGCAAAACGCAATGCTGCATCGATCGCTTCTTGCGTCTTTCCCGACTCCCAAAGCAAAGCAATGCGATTGTTTTGAATCCGCGTTCGCGTGCGCTCCGAAATCGCCTCTGGATGGGTTTCAATTAACGCCAAACTCTCTTCGTAGAGTTTCAAAGAGCGCTCATAATGCTGGTCGCTTTTGGCAAGAAAAGCGTCGAGTTCAAGAATGGCAATTCGATCTCGATTTTCTTTCCAAGGACCCTTCGCCCACTTACGAAGCGCTTTTGCATCCGCCAAACGACCGTTGATAATACAATGAAGAGCGTGGTGATAATAAAGGTTAGCGCTGTGCAAAAGCCCGTGCTTTTGAAGGTATTCAATAGACTCGATAAGTAAACTAGCATCGTATTCTATCGCGTTTTCAACCAACCAAGAAAGACTACGTACACCTACATCTGTCCCTCTGTTTTGTTCTGCAGATTTACTAATTTCTTTATTTCTTCCACGCTCCAAAGCCCACATCCCATGGTTTTGTTTTCCTTGACCCCCCGAGGGAAAAAACCTGGCAACGATCATGTCGGCAAAACGTGTTAGCGAAAAGGTGGCCTCTTTTTCTTCACGAATAAAGAGACCTTTTTCGAAAAGCGATCTCAACACATCATCTTGAATTCCAAAAAGATTTTGCGCTTGGCGACATGTAAATGAATCAAAAAGGGAGACCAAACTCAAACCCTCGCGTTCGGCCTTGCTCAAGGAATGAACGTAGCGTTGTGCGCCGGCGAGAAGATCGGCATCAAAACCATATCCTTGGTTTCCTAAAATATGCTCAAGTTCTTCCTCACCTCGTAATTCCAAAAAGCTTGCCGCCTTGGCGATCGCGTCGGGAATTCCACAAAGGGCATCCAAAATGTGTGGAGAAGACAGGGAGTCCAAAAGAGAATAACGGGCTAATTCCGCGTTAAACATCTCTTCACAGAGCGCCTTTGATAAAGGCGATAGATAAATATATTTTGCGTCCTTGAGCGCGATCCGTTTCGACGAAGAAATCAACCAGCGCAAACCTTCGGATCGCGTTTTCTCGATGAGAAGATCACCTTCATCGTCCCCGATATCGTCGATCCAATACGCCTCACCTTCGGGTAGGGATTTCAGAGAATGAATCTGAGTATATTCATTTTCGATGGCACGCTGGCTTAAAAAGGTTTTTCCCACACCCGGTAAACCATAAAGAACGACCACACGATTGTTTTTCAATGCCTGCTTTAATTGTATAATTTCGGGACGTAGAAACATAACCCTAGACTAATCAAAATCAGAAAAAAAATAAGACACGATTGAGAATTTAAGCGCTTTTAATATCGGTTTAAGTCGAGACCTCATCAAAAATCCTAGAAGCTCCTTTCTGTAAACCAAAAACAGGGAGTTAATATGCGAAGCTTTTTTGTCCTATTCTTAATGACCGGTTGTGTCGCCGCATCTGATTCGGATCTCCCCTACCTCGCCGACAATCTCGACGAGATGTCTATGGAAAATGCCGCCGACATCGATAAACCAACCCCGAAAGAGGAAGAAGAGCAGAAAGAGCCGGTTGATCAGCCCTCAACGCCTCAAATTCTTATGATAGAAAGAGCGCCTGCTCACCCTCTTTTTCTAACTTGGAACGAGGTAAAAGACGACCGGGTGGACGGGCAAATTGTAGCGATCAGATTCGTCCGGTTTTGGAGAGTCTAACGCCGGACATCTGCCGCCTCCAGCCCTCGACGCTCGCTGAGATAAAAGTGCTAAGAGGAGAGTCCAGACAAATCGTTGATCAAGAAATTCTAACCCTTCGCCGAGGACAATGCCATGTCTCGGTCAAGCGTGCGTCGGGAGAAATCGTGCAATCGATTGAATTCAATATAGAATAAAAAAGGCTCCTATGAAGGGGCCTTTTAGTAAAAGCATCTACTATCTACTTTTTCTTTCGAGGTTTTGTAAAGACGAAGGCAAGGAGTAGGAGCCACAAGGAATTGCTACCAGGTTGGGTTGACGAACATGCCGATTGGCCGCCGGCGAGAAGGAGAGCGTCAGTGGGAGTATCATCGGTCGCAATATCATCGCTAGCATCGAGCGGGTCAGTTCCGCGCTCTACTTCTTCACCATCATTGATGCCACCCTTATCGGTATCTTCATCGTTGGGATCTGTTTCACCGGCATCGAATACGCCATCTTTATTGGTATCTTCCTCGCCGTCTTTGAGGCCATCTTTATCGCTATCCTCATCATTGGGATCTGTGGGATTTTCGCCGTTAACCTCAACGCCGTCGGTGAGTCCATCGTTGTCAGAATCAGGATTGAGCGGGTTGGTTCCTAATTCAAGTTCTCGGCCGTTCGTTAGCCCATCCATATCGGCGTCGCCTTCGGGACCATCCTCATCGTCGGCATCGAGGTAGTTTGGAATGCCGTCCATATCCGAATCACCATTTCCTTCGCTGAGATCGTCTTTTCCGTCTCCATCAGAATCATCATCTAAGTAGTTCGGTTTACCATCTCCATCGACGTCGGGAGAGAATTTAATCCCGTCCTGGACTTCGATCTCAGTAGAGATCATATCATCGTCGTCGTCGGCGTCGAGATAATCTTCAAAAGTGTCTTCATCGTGATCGGGCTTGGTCGCGCTCGTACCTGCGTCATCGGGATCGAAGGCGTCATCAAGCCCATCGCCATCGGTGTCCTTATCAACAGGCGTCCTATCGGCTACACCATCTCCATTGTCGTCGTGACCTTCGATTGCATCACTTAGGCCGTCACCATCTGAATCTAGATCAAGGTAGGCAGGTTTACCATCCATGTCCGGATCTTGGAGTTTTTCATCCGCATCTAAAATGCCATCCCCATCAGAATCAATGTCTTCGAAATTCGCTAATCCATCACCATCAAAATCCTCGGTGCCTTCAACATCGTCAGGAATGCCATCACCATCGACGTCGTTACCTTGAGGTCCATCAATGGGGTCGAGGTAGTTTGGGACGTTATCGTTATCCTCGTCGCCGGTCCCTTCGCTAGCGTCGTCTTCGCCTTCACCATCAGAGTCGAGATCTAGATAGGCCGGAATGCCGTCACCATCTGGGTCGCCAAACAGCGCCGCATCTGCAAATTCGGTTGCCGTTGGGATGCCGTCTCCATCATCGTCCGTATCGAGATAATCTTCGATCTGATCGTTATCGTGGTCGGGAAGGGGCGCAGTTACGCCGTTTTGATCGGGATCAAACGCATCGTCCAATCCATCGTCATCAATGTCGTTTCCAAGGGCAACAACGTCGGCGACACCATCGCCATTAAGATCGTGTCCTTCGATTGCATCAGCAACCCCGTCCCCATCAGAGTCTTTATCTAAGTATGCGGGTTTACCATCCATATCTGGATCTGCTCTGAGTTCTACGGCATCAAGAATGCCATCACCGTCGGAATCAATGTCTTCGAAATTTGCTAATCCATCACCATCAAAATCCTCGCTACCTTCTTCATCGTCGGGAATACCGTCGCCGTCCTGGTCGTTGTTAGGGCCAACAACAGGATCGAGGTAGTTCGGAATACCGTCCATATCATCATCGCCTGTGCCTTCAGTTTCGTCGTCACCTTGGACGCCGTCAGAATCTATATCAAGGTAGGCAGGTTTACCATCCATATCGGGATCGCCACCGAAGGTTACCGAATCGGCGACCTCGATGAGGGTGGGAATCGTGTCGTTGTCGTCATCGGGATCTAAATAATCATCAAGAGCATCGCCATCACTATTTCCATTTGGAAGTTCGTCTTTGGTCAATAAGGAGTCATTATCGTCGTCCTCATCAAGGGCATCTATGAGCGCATCTGCGTCGCTATTTTGCTCGGCATCGGCATCTTCGCCGCCCACACAAACATTGGGAACATCAATAATGCCATCACATAATCCGTCATTATCGGAGTCAGCACCGTCTACTTTCGTGCCTAAATCGATCTCTCGCGCATCTGGAATGCCATCGAAATCTGAATCAAATCCGATTTTAATTTCATCAATTTGGTAATTCACTTCCTGCACAGTGGCCGTCATAGCAGGATCTGTTAGACGAACAACAACACGATACTGAATGAACTGGGCGTTCTCGGTATTGGCATTATTTATAGACTCTCCGTCTACAAAGGGGCCCTCCCAAGCGGCCGCCAAGGTTGTGGCCTCATCGCTACCGGTTCGCACGAAAAAGCGAACGCGCGTTCCAGGACTTCCGTTTCCAACATGAGATATGGTGCCCCAGTTTTTTACGCTACCTGTATCAAATACGGCAGAATCCAAGCGGCCGTTGAGATCACCGGCAATGTTGAAGGATTGTGGAAGTTGACTGAGATCTAAACTCGCCTCAGAACCATTGGTGTCAAGCACCATGACGTGTTCACGAATGTTCAAGTGGCGATCAAGCGTTCCGCTGATATCAAAAGAAGGTCCGTCCATTTCGATGACATGACCATCGGCCCATTGGTTGAGCCAAAAGTGATCAAATCCGGTTAAGGTGGATTCTCCATTTTCATCCGAAAAGATCAAGGTTGGTGCGCCGCTGATAGTGTAGCTCGCATCGATCTCGCCACCGCAAGGATCGGCCGCTCTGCCGTTGATATTTACGGCAAACATCCAAGAGACGGAACCTGTCATAAGGTTTCGGTAGAGGAAAAATTGACTCTTTAGGCATTCTTGAACGGGATAGGGGACTGAGACGCCCGAACCTGTGTAATTATAATAGTCTAGTGCCGTGCCGGGATCGCGCACGGGCAATACTTCAAAACGTTGGCCGCCCGCGGTTTCGTATCGGAATTGGGTAAAGCGCAGGCTTCCTGGTTGGGAGGTCCATTGCGGATTTCCGCCGAGACGATCAAAACCCTCCTCGGTCGCCAAATCATTGGATGAGGCGCTTCCAGCTCCTTGATCCCAGTTGGTTTGAATCAACTCTTGGGCATCGGCTTGGGATGAGAATGCGATAAGGGCAAAAAGAAAAATTGGGTAACGATACAAGACGAACTCCTGGAAAAGATAAATTACAGCTTTAATCCCCCCGGATTCGGTAAACGTTTTCCCCCACAAGAAAACCATCAATTTGAACCTTAGACTTAACTCCTTTCCTGAATAAAATCATCTATTTACTTTGAATACTTTGAGGCAATATTGCGCAAGAATGACATAAGCCCCCTTTTGTTTCGGCCTCTATTGCATTTAATGTTGGGTTTCGTCATTTTCGCTTCGTGAAAGCCTCCCTCAACGCCAACCTACAGGCTAAAAAATGAAAACTTTCAAATTTTTAATGACCTTCGTTATTCTTCTCTCTTTACCAGCTCAACTTTGGGCGAGTGAATTTGTGGTGGTCAAAGAAAACACAAAGTTCTACACCTCGGCGAAGAGTAAAAGGGTTTTTATTCAAGGCAGCGGCGGAAGTTTCATCACGCTAAAGGTCCTCAAAGAAGACGGGAAGCGCATTCAAATTGAGGCCGGTAGGAACGTGGGATGCCAAAATATTCCTCGTCACAATGGACTCAGACTTACCCTCTGGATTTCAAAAAACGCGCTTGAAAACCTAACCCTAAAAAAGAAGAAATTCGTTTTTAAGGATGGAAGCGAAGTTGAACTTGGCGCAGGAATGGTGGTGCGCGGAAAGCGGATTTACTACAAGGGCGAGGTCCTAGATCTTGAAATTACGAAGGAAGAAATTGGGAAAGTTTTCAAAAGCGATTATTTACCGACGGGCCGGAGGTTTGAGGGAGTACCGACCCTTTCGAAAAAAGGCCTGCGTTTTAATGGAAATAAATACCTAAAAGCAAAGGTGTTTTTGGCTCAAAAAAAGGACGATTTTTCAATCGTTAAAAACGATTGTCGTCGCATTAAAGGCATATTTGAAAAGTCGAAAACAATCACAATTAAAAGGTCTAAGACAAAGAAAGCGCAAGATAAAAATAGTCTCCGCCTTGAGGAGGGCGCACAACTTTTTTCAAAAAACGGCGTTCTCGTCGCGGAGGTGAGCGACTTCTTTTTACTTCAGAAACCGTATAAGCGCAAAACACAAATTTGCGGAACGACGCGCAATTTATTGAACTCTAAAAAGCGAACGACCTTTTGCATTCCTCGAAAAGCCTCCGGTGAGGCGGACTTTTAACCTCCTTTTACCCTTATTCGTTTCATATTTTCGTTATAAGGAGGACTAGATCAATATTGCCTTTGAGATAGGAGCATCGTAGAAAAAAGTATGCAAAAAATACATTTCATTAATGCTCGCCTTCTTCTACCCGAGGGGATCAAGACAAGCGAACTCGTTATTTCTCAGGGAAAGATTTCCGCGATAGGATTGGGATTGGTGTCCGATTCTCAGACACGAACCATAGACGTCAACGGGTGTTATATTTTCCCTGGCTCGATCGATGGCCATGTTCATTTTCGGGAGCCTGGTCCGACCTATAAAGAGGATTTTGGGAGTGGATCTAGGGCGGCGCTTTTTGGCGGGGTGACGACCGTATTTGAAATGCCCAACACGTGGCCGACGACGACGGATAGGGCGGCGCTGGCGTCAAAAAGGGAAATTGCCGAGTCAAAAAGTGCGTGTAATTTTGGTCTCTTTTTTGGTGCCACGCCGAGCAATCTCGACGAGGCCAATGCTGTTGAAAACGTCGCAGGTTTAAAAATTTTTATGGGTTGCAGTACGGGTGACTTGCTTGTTTATAAAGACGAGGATCTTGAAAAAATATTTGCGGGTTACTCGGGTCGTATTTGTGTACACGCAGAATGGGAGCCGCGTTTAAAAGAACGCACCGCTTTCTATAAGGACCAAGGCGCACTGGCGATTGATGTTCACTCAAAGATTCGCGATGTAAAATGCGCAACAGAGGCGATCCAACGCGCTGGTTCTTTGGCGGTCAAATATGGACGACACCTTCATATCCTCCATTTATCGAGTCGTGCGGAGTTGGACGAAATCGCAGCACTTCGCGCTTTACCTAGCTTCAAAACCTCCAACGCTAAAATCACCTGCGAGGTCTGTCCGCATCATCTTTTCTTTTCTACCCAAGATTACGAAAAGCATGCAAACTTACTAAAAATGAATCCACCTTTACGATCTCCCGAGGACGTCGAGGCGATGTGGAAGGGATTGCATTCCGGTGAGATTGATATGATCGCAACAGATCACGCGCCCCATACTTGGGAAGAAAAAAACGGTGATTATTGGAAGGTTCCCAGTGGTATCCCTGCCGTCGAGCTCATGCTTCCCTTGTTACTCAATGCGGCGAGTGAAGGTAAATGTACTTACGAAAACATATCAAAATGGTTGTGCGAAAATCCGGCGCTGGTTTATGGATTAAAAGACCGCGGTCGCATCAAAGAGGGAAAGGTTGCAGACCTCGTTATCGTGGACCCTATGTGGGAACACTGTGTTCTTAACGAGAACCAGCGCTCAAAATGTGCATGGTCTCCTTGGGCTGGAAAAACGCTGGTTGGCTTTCCAATCATGACGATTGTTAACGGGCAAGTTTGTGTAGAAAATGGTAAACTTATAGAAGATAACCTAGGACGCGAAGTGACCTTTCTTTGAGCTGTGTCGAAACAACATAAGGAGGGTCGTAGGTTGGCGTTGACGGCCCCGCCTATCGGGGTAAAAGCAACGCGACCAAACCCAACGTCAATCGAAAAGAAAAGCCATCGCCAAGAAGAGTGTTTGGCGTTGGTAATCTGCGCCCACTCCGAACTCCTGAAGAAATAAACTATAACGAAGTTCTGCTTCCCAATGTTCACCAAACCCGCGCGCAAGTGAAGTTATCACCGCATTACGGTTGTCTTCGTCGACCAGAAAATCAGCATCGATAAGAACGGGATCTTCATAACTTGTGCGTTGAAGTTCAAGTTTAATGGTCGCGAAAAAATCAAACCAGAGCGGAAAGGTGGCGGAGGTGGTTAAGGTTTGGCGAAGTAATTCCTGGCCAAAAGAATTGGAGATATTAAGGGAAAGCGAATAGGTCGCCGAGGCGATGAAGGGTCCCGTATAACGTGCCTGCAGATAAACGGAATGGAAATCATCTGTTCGCACTCGGCCCTCGTCGACACGAAGTTCGCTCCCGTCTTGTATGAAGCGATCGGTTTCGAAAAGGCGTCGCGCAAAAGTATATCCCAGGCTCATTGAAAAAGCATGCGAGATTGCCCAATTCGCGTTTGCTTTACTTTCAAGATTCGAGCTCCCCGAACTGGGGTTGGGTTTAAAGGCAAAATACCGATAAGCCCCCCCAAGTCGGAGCCGGACATCGGCGAGCGAAAGACTTAAGCCGAGCCCTAAACCCCCTCGATTGTAGTCTCGAATCGGCAACCTTTCGGTCCTATCTTTCATGTCCACATGGGTATCGAGCATGAGTTCGGGCAGGAATTGGTGTTCAAAAGCCAGCGAGAATTGGGTGACTAAAGTATCGGCATTGGCCAATTCATTTTCGAAGAAAAACTTTCCACCGTGTTTTGCATTGAAGCGAATACGCGCGTGTTCAAAGGGTTGGGTGGATGTATTGAAGGCGACAAAATAGCGGCTAAGAAAACCGGACTGCGGGTTGGCACTTTCACGATTAACGTTGTCGTCGAATTCAACGCCACTTCGAAGGGAGGCTTGTAATGGATTTTCTTCAGCTTGGATGGGTGCACTCAAACCCAGTGCAATTAAAAAAACGACGCTCGTTTTTTTAGGATCCAAGGTCACTCGGAATTATTTTCGATGAATGAACGCAAAGTACTTTTGGGTTTACTTTCTCTGATCGCCGATTGCAAGCGCACGCGGTCCACGGTGGATAAGGGGGACAGGTCAGCACGTTGAATGGCATCAACAATCCGCTCCAACTTGGTAAGGAAGGTTAGTAATTCTTTTTTTGATGTTGTAATGTTTTGGTTGTTTCCTTGTTGCTCGGAAGCATTCTTTGATTGCAATTGAAGTGCTGCTTTTTCTTTTTCGAGAAAAATTTGTTTCTCTTTTAGAGCCGTAATTTCTTTTAAGAATTTTTTCTTATCTTTTGCGTTGTTTTTTTCAAGGGAGGTATTGAGGAGTTCAAGCGCCTTTTTGTCCTGTTTTATTTTTGTTAGGCGCGTTTTTAGCAGCGCGATTTCTTCCTCTTTTTCGCTATCGTTTTCTTGAGAAAGAACTTTATGATTCAGATCGGCGAGCAAAGAGTTGAGACTTTCAACGGTGAGTTTGGTTTCCTCGATCTCGCCTGTTAATTTATCGTTAATCTGTCCCAAATTCAGATTGGTTTCACCAAGTTCTTCGATTTCGGCGTCTTTTTGAATCAACTGATGATGTAGAGCCTCGTTCTCGTCGCTATTATCTTGCTGACGAAGCTCAGCGTTTAACGCACGAAGGGAAAGAACTTCTTCCTCAAGATCTGCAACGGTGTCATTTTTGTTCTGGTTGCCTAACTCACGTTGAAGGCGCTGAATTTCTTCTTCTTTTTCATCAATTTCGTGTTTTGTTTCTCGTAAATCGTCGACAGATTTTGTCGATTCTCTTTTGGCCCCTTCCAGGAGATCTTCCAGACGATCGATTTCTTGAGCTTGTCGCGTCGCAAGATCTTCAATCGAGGATTTTTCTGCCATCAGGCGTTCAAGTTCTGCGATATCTTCGCTGAGTGGATCAAACCCGCTTTGTTCGAGAAGTCCGGGAGGAGAGGGTGGGCTCCCAAAAGGATTGGTCAGGGGGTCACTGGTTGGGTTTGCCAAACCTAACCCGAGTTTTTTGGGCTGCACGTCGGACGCACGATCCAACCCAGGAGGTTGCGTTGCCGAGAAGGCAAGATCGGGGGAGTTAGAAAAAGTGGGAATGGGCATACTTCGTTCTGAAGGCGCGGAGACGGTGTCGCCAAAGGCCTCATATCTTAATACGAAATCGCCGCACCAAATTTCATCGTTGTCGTTGACCATTTGCGTACCCATGATTGCGCGACGTTGGTCATTGATAATAATGAAGGTACCGTTTGAACTGTTAAGATCTTGAACCTGAACTTGGTTATTTGAGAACTTAAATTCGGCATGATGGCGAGAAACCGATTTGCGGTTCGACCTGATATTACAATCCACAGCGCGACCAATCGTGACGATTGGACTATTGTAGTCTATCGAAATCGTTTGTTCCTTGCCCGCCATATCCGTATAAATAATCCTCGCCAATTTACGCCTCAATGTTGGTTCGAATGAATCTATGTGGCAAAGAAAGAGCCGTCAATAATATGCTTGGGATAAGAAGTAAATTTTAGTTTTACGTCGAAGAGTGGGCGAGGTGGAAGGATCGTATCGTGTGATCTAGATCGCGAGATTCGGTCAACGCGGAGCATGGAAATGAGAGAATTTTTAAATCCCCAAAAATGATCAC
>Ga0256840_1004056_pt1 | contig 11252 bp, 7 predicted proteins | sample 355202metaG_FD_185969 | JGI IMG/M metagenome (GOLD analysis project Ga0256840, IMG submission 185969) | Hydrothermal vent microbial communities from Mid Atlantic Ridge, Atlantic Ocean - 355-202 | ecosystem: Environmental > Aquatic > Marine > Hydrothermal vents | place: Atlantic Ocean: Mid...
GGAAGAACACCTATCAAGATCATGCCACCACCCTCTGGCTGGCGGGAGAATTTTCCAAGGTCCACAACCCCTCAGGCCTCAAGCCCTTTGGCTGGGTTGTCTTCCATAAACCAGATGCTAAAGGGAGCAAGTCTTCAGGGAAGACTTCTTCAACAAAAGAAACCAAGCCTGGGCTAGACGTCTCTAAACTTGGCAAGCGCTTTAAACTGGTGGTCAAGAAGAAATAGAACTATGTCCTTAGAAAGCTATTGGCACCCCGCAAAAGAGCCTTCTATTCAGTATCACTCTCAGTCTTATACTCTTAGCCTTTAACCGAAGGCGAAGGATCCATGAATCGACCTGTAGATGCTTCGGGCCTTACCACCCTTAGCAGAGGAAAGAGTCACTCGTGTGATAAATACTTTTATAGTGACCTTTGCAGAATTACCGAGAACAGTGTTGAAAGCACGACCGCAAGGATTTTTTGTTTTGAAAAATGGGAACAGATCCTGTTCTCTACAAAGGTCTCATTTCATATATTTTTGTTAAATAATTTATTGACTTGAAAACTCTAGTATCTTAGAATTATTTAAAATAACTATAAGGAGGTCTTAAATGGCTGCTAATATGTATGAAGGAGCGTATATTTGTTCCACCAGCAATTGTGGGTATATGTACATTCCCTCTAAGGGAGACCGCAAGGGAAAAATCCCTCCAGGCACTCCTTTTGAAGAACTCCCAGAGGATTGGCGTTGCCCGGTTTGCGGGGCAAGTAAAAAGGCTTTCCGTCCTATGCAAGAAGTCGAAGAATAAAGCAAATAGGGGGCTTTTATGAGAATTGAAATAGACAAGCAAATAGTCAAGTTTATTCCTGAAAACGAACAGGAAGAACAAGAACTAAACAAACTCTGGCAATATATCGTCTCCTGTGAAGGCGAAAGCCTGAAACTCACTCCAATTGGGGTTTATATGCCGGGTTCAAGCAAGGAAGCCATGTTCCAGGTGGAAGGGATAAAAATTCCCAAGGGCCAAGCAAGCACACCCCAAGAAAAGATTCGCTACGTGTGCATGGAATGCAATCGTATGGAAGAATTCCCTCGCGGAGAAGCTCCTGTCTGTTGCGGAAAGCCCATGCATCCTATGGATTAAGAAGAAAGGGCGGTTTTCCGCCCTTTCTTACAGCTTTTCAATCCTGGCACAGGCTACTTTGTATTCTGGGGTGTGGACCTCGGTATCAATTCCTGCACTGGTAATCAAATTAGTGAGAGGATCTTCAAAATGAAAATCCATAAAAATAATTCCCGGTCGTACTCTGGTAGTAATGTGAGCCCGTGCGACGATCTCTCCCCTGGGGGTAATTATTTTTATGGGATCTCGTTCCCTAACTTTTAATTTTCTTGCATCTTTGGGATTAATCTCTACCAACTCTTCAGGAAGGGCCTCATAAAGGGCTTCCACTCTTCTTGTCATAGAGCCACAATTGTAGTGCATAAGTCTTCGCCCGGTAATAAGGATTAAGGGATACGAAGACTCGATTTTATCAAGAGAGCTATAGTACTTGGGAATAGCAAAAAAGCCCTTGCCAGAATCCCTTGAAAATTTTTCCTGGAACATAAGCTCAGTGCCCGGGTGATCAAGGTTTGGCACTGGCCAACAAAGGGTCTCTTTTTCAAGCCTTTCATAAGTAATTCCTGCAAAAGAAGGCATAATCCTGCGCATTTCATTAAAAATGTCTTCAGCACAACGGTAGTCCATATGATAACCAAGGCGTTTTGAGACTTCTGCTACGATTTTCCAGTCAGGCCAGGCCTCCCCTGGAGGGTCGATTAGTTTTCGAATACGCTGTACCCGGCGTTCACCGTTGTCTGTGGTACCGTCTTTTTCAAAAAGACAGGCTGCCGGAAACACCACGTGGGCGAAATTTGCGGTTACAGGCCAAAATATATCTTGAACCACTAAAAGATCCAATGAAGACAAAGCATTATGTACTCTTTTTAAGTTTCCGTGGGTAGCTGCCACATCATATCCTATGACATAAAGCGCTTTAACAGAGCCATCCAGAGCAGCCCTATACATCATGGTTTCCGTAAGCCCGGGATTCTCAGGTAAAGGCACTCCCCATATATCGAGAAACTTCTTCTTTACCAGGGGGTCTGCCATCTTTTGGTAGGCTGGAAGGACATAGGGCAAGGCCCCCATGTCACAGGCCCCTTGAACATTGTTTTGTCCCCTCAGGGGCATAGCCCCTGTGCCCGGGCGTCCCACATGCCCGCAAAGCAGAGCCAGGTTAGCAAGGGCCATTGCTCCCTGGCTGCCGCTACGGTGCTCTGTTACTCCAAGCCCCCAAAAAATAAGGGCTTTTTCACTACGCGCATAAAGACGGGCTAGCTGTACTATGTACTCACGACGAACACCGGTTAGTCTTTCTACCCTTTCAAGGGGCCATTCAGAAAGTATGTAATTAGCGTATGCTTCAAAATTTTCAGTACGTTTTTCAATAAATTCCTGGTTACAAAGATTCTCTTTGAGAATCACGTGGGCAATGCCATTAGCCAGGGGAACGTTTGTTCCTGGACGAATAGGAAGCCAAAGCAGGGCCTTTTCCGCAAGCTCTGTCTTTCGGGGATCCACTACTATTAGTTTCATACCCCGCGCAAGGGCCTTTAAAATTCGCCCCCCTATTACAGGATGGGCCTCAGTGGTGTTTGCTCCCCAGAGGATTAAGAGATCAGTGCGTTCTAATTCATCAAAAGGACCTGTAGCTGCACCAGAACCAAAAGTGGCCGCAAGCCCAGCGACCGAAGGTGCGTGTCAGACTCTGGCAGGATTGTCAACATTATGGGTGCCGATAACCGCCCTGGCAAATTTTTGCGCTACATAAGTATCTTCATTGGTGGTACGTGCCGAACATAATACCCCTATCGCATCGGGACCAAATTCATCTTTTATCTTGCGAAGTCTTTCTGCGACAAAGTCAAGGGCTTCCTCCCAGGATACTTCGCGAAAATCCTCATCCCGACTTTCTCGTAAAAGTGGTTTTTTTAAGCGCTCAGGACTCCTATAAAATTGATAGCCAAAGCGACCCTTTACACATAGATCTCCATAATTTGGCGGGCCGGAAGCCGCTCGCATCTCAAGGATGCTTTCGTTCTTAACACTTGCCAAAACATTGCAACCCGTGCCACAATACGGACACACCGTCCTTATCACTTTGGCTTCTTCTCTGACAAAAGGCACCGAAGAGTCTTTTCTGGTAAGGGCACCCGTTGGGCACGCATCAACACAAGCACCACAGGAAACGCAATCTTCGGTAAAGGAAAAATGGATTTCTTCTTCAGGGGTGTCTTGCGCAAAAATCGTAAGTTCTATCCCCCCATACTGGCATACCCGCACACAACGATAACATCCCACGCACTTATTGGAGTCAACTTCGATGAAAAAGTGGTCAGTTTCAAGTTTATATTTGGCGCGTTTGCGCCCCTTGGTTGCCGGAACATTCTCTGCTATGAGAAGATCCCTAAAACTACATTTGTGATAACCCAGACACCCACACTTAAGACATCTTTCTGCTTCTTTACGTGCAGCTTCTTCGCTGAGTGTTTCATAGATTTCCTTAAATGAGTTCTTACGTTCACTTAAAGAAACTTCCCCGGGACGCTCCCGAGGAATCACGGGAAAGTCTGCGTAAAAGTCAAGGTCCATATCTTCAAAGCGCCTTCCCCGGTTAAAATCAAACTTGACCGTGACCGCACTTTTTTTAGTGGGTTGTTTTTCTTCACGGAGATACTTATCGATGTTTTCAGCAGCGCGTCTGCCAGAAGCCACCGCCTGGATAACGGTCTTGGGCCCAGAGACAAAATCACCACCAGCCCAAACCCCAGGGATATTGGTTGCCTGGGTGCCTGTGGCAACTTTGATAATACCCTTGGGATTTACCGCTAGCTTTGCTTCTATTTTTCCGTATTTTTTGAATTCAATGTCTGGTTCCTCACCCCAGGCCCGTACCACAAAATCGTACTCGAATTCTTTTTCTGTACCGGGCACTGGTTCGACTTTTCTTGCTTTTGACTTTTCAGGTGAAGAAAGGCGCGTTCTAGCGATCAGGACTCTGTATTTTTCGCCTTCTTTTGCAATACGAAGGGGTTGCGCCATGAGAAACAAATGTACCCCTTCTTTTTCAGCCTCAAGCACTTCTCTTTGGGGAGCCGGCATTTCCATGCGCGAACGCGGATAAACCAGCGTTACATCTGCCCCCAAACGCAAAAGGCTGCGGGCAACATCAATCGCGGTATAACCTCCCCCAAGCACCAGCACCTTTTTCCCAACCTGAGGAATATCGCCACTGTTTAACTGGTAAAGAACTGACAACCCGGTGACGGTATGTTCTTCGCCCGGAAAGTTAGTATTGCGGCACTTGTAAGAACCTATGGCCAGAAAAACCGCGCTGAAGCCTTCGTTAAAAAGGTCCTCAATCGCAAAGTCATAACCCCAGCGTTTTCCAGTGCGCAGCTCAACGCCTAACTCAAGGATTTGATCTATCTCAAGGCGCAAGATGTCTTTTGGAATCTTATAATCTGGGTAAGCCCAGCGCGGCATACCACCTGGTTCATCCCGCGCTTCAAAGATGGTGACATCGTGGCCTTTTAAGCGCAAAAAATAAGCGCACGTCAAACCCGCTGGTCCAGCTCCAACAATAGCAACTTTTTTGCCTGTGGAAGGTGAAATTTCAGGCTTTAGGGTTTTATTCTTTAAACCCCAATCAGCTACAAAACGCTTAAGGTTATTTATACCTACAGGTACATCAACCAAAGCCCTACGACAGCGGGGCTCACAAAAACGAGGGCACACCCGACCAACCAGGGCAGGGAGAGGAAGTTTTTCTTTGATAAGACTCAGGGCAGAAGCGTATTCACCTCTGGCAATAAAGGCGATGTAGCCCTGAATATTTATCCCCCCTGGACAGGGCCCATGACACGGGGCCTTACAATCCCCATAGTGGTTGGCAACCAGGGCCTCAAGCTTCTGGCGACGAATGTTTTTTATCGTTTCGGTGTCGGTTTTAATCCGCAGGCCCTCTTCTGGCTTGGTGGCACAGGCCCGTACAATACCCCTTCCTTCGATTTCTACCACACACATACCACAGGGCACCGGGGGTTCAGAAAGCCCTTTAACATAGCAAAGGCTCGGAATCTCAATTCCTGAAGCCCTCAAAGCCTCAAGTAAATTTTCCGCCTCTTGAGGAATATTTATCGCTTCGTCATTAACCCATATCTTCATTTGGCCTCCCCCTGCCCTTTTGCCTACAAGGCAGGATTTTAAAGTTCTAGCCAGGACTCAGAGAAGATAGTCTTTCCGAGCAAGACCCGTGCGGTCTTATAAATCTCGAGTTCTTTGGGTGAAAGGGTTGCAGGATCAGGTTCGTCGCCGTCCATCATATCGTGCACCAGTTTTACCCACTCTGGGTGTTTTCCTTTGGCAATTTCAACAAGCTCCTGGTCGTATATGTTAAGGATTGCGGAATAGATGTTGTATTTCATGAGCATCATCAGATAAACCCGGTCAAGATAAGGCCGCAGATGCTTGGGAACCCCGTTAGAAACGTTGGAAAGGCCAATGGTGCTCTTACACCCTGGAGCAATGTCAGGAAGCATGGCCAGGAAATTAAGCCCTTCAAGAATCTGGTCTGCACCAAGGGTGATAGGAGTGCCGATGGGATCAACCCAGATCTTTTCGTTGGGGATACCGGCCTCGTTAAGCGCCATAATCAAATCAACAGCCATAGCCGCCCTTTCGTTGGCATCACGCGGCATCCCTTCAGGACCCCACAAAAGAGCCACCACGTCACAACCAACCTCAGCGGCAAAGGGTATAAGCTTTTCCATGCGCTCAGGCTGGGCAGAAATAGAATTCATAAGCACCTTACCGGGATCCTTAGCGGCCTTAATACCTGCTATCATGGCTTCAGGGTTAGTAGTATCAAGGGAAAGCGGTGTATCTACTACTTCCTGAACTGTCTTTACAATCCAGGCAGCAAGGTCTGGACCGTCTTTTTTGGCAGGTCCAATGTTTAAATCAAGGTAATCAGCGCCAAGCTCTGTCTCTTCCTTGGCCATTTTTTGGATAGGCTCAGGGTTGCGCTCCCGCATTGCCGGACCAATAGTCTTTGACATAATGTTGATGGACTCAGCAATACAAACCACTGTCTGACTCATATTTCCTCCTCCTCTAAAGTGTTTTTCATACGGAGTAAAAGCTGCCGCATAAGTTCTGCGTATTTATTGAGCGGGAAATAACATTATATCATCTCGTATTATTTTGGGATCCGTTCCCATTTTTCGAAACGAAAAATAGGAACGGATCCTTAAGGTCTCTTTTTTTAAGTCATTAATCCATTTATCCATGCTCAGGGGCTTAGGCTGCTTTCCATTCCTTTAAAAATGAAGGAAGACCACTTGCCTCGCGCGGGCCAATGATGATTTCCCAGTCAGGAAGCTCTTCTTCAAGCTCCCCCTTTATCCCCGCAAGATAGCCTGGAATAATAAGCTTTCGGTGTTTTACTTTTTCAGCAATGCCGCATTTTTTGACAAAATCCGCAATGGTATCAGCACCAAACTTTCCTGCGGCCCAGGCTGTAAGCACTGAAAGGCCTTCGGTATCCTTGATGAGCATCCAGGTGGGGACCCTGCTTCCCTCCACTTCGCCAGAAACAATAAAGTAGGTAAGGGCAAAGTTGCAGGTGATGATAACTGGAGAATTTTCGTCTGGCCCGTTTAACGGATAAATGCCCTCCTCCACCACCAAAGGCCGCTGCGGGTCGGTAAAGATGTTCATTCTTTCCACCATAAGCGGGAAGAGAAGATCCGGCCTGAAGTCTGAGAGCATAATCATCCCCGCATATTTAGCCACCAACACCGAGGCAATCATGTATTCCAGGACAATATTATCCGTGTAACGGTAAGGAAAAGTAATGCTTGGGAAACCAAAGGGCTTGTAGCGCTTTTTAATGGCCGCACGCCTCATAATAACCTGGTCTTCATAAAGCTCACGCACACCTCGTGGGCCTGTATCAAGAACAATGTCTTTGATGCCTGCTTTCATTAGTTCTTCGGATATGCGCGAGGCCTCAGCCAAAGAATCAGCTTTTACCCCTACGGGAAAGCCAACCTCTTTGGCAAGCTCAGCCATTTCTTTCAGGTTATCAAGGGTGACACCGTAAAGAAGGGCCTTGTGTTCACCACATTCCTTGGCCCCGGCGGCAAGAACCTCTTTCTTCTCGCTCATCAAGACAAGGACGGCTTCAGGAGCAGCTTCGCGAATTTTTTTGACTGAAGCCGCAAATTTTGCCGCATCACCATCAACATCTTCTACTGCTATAACCTCAGGCCTGAGCTCCACCCCGACCCTTTCCCAGCGGTATTTTTTGAACTTTTCAATCCTTGCGTCTATCTCGGCTTCGTCCATGTTGGTGCGCACCAGAATGCCGATAGCAGGTGGATGTTCAAAGCGTTTTTCGTGCCTGAAAAGCACAGTCTCGCCACCTATGGCAAGGACGTTTTCGCCGCTTCCAAGCTTTACCGTACGAATAGGTGGAGCTGAAGCCTCAGCTATCTTTTCCTTGGCTTCTTCTGAAACGTAGGGACAAGCTGCTATATCTGCCTGCCCAGCTGCTACCTTCATGGCAAAAGCAAGACAAGTAGGAAAACCACATTCCTTACAGTTCTTTTTAGGAAGCATGCCAAGAATCTGAATGCCAGTGAGTCCCATCTTCTACCCCTCTCTTTTCTTTTTTACGCTACATAAGTGGTGGCAATTCTTTTACCGGGTGCCCCACCTTTTCGATCCACTCAAGGACCTCTTCTTCGGTATTAGCCACGGTTTCATCGGCTATCTTGTCGATAAGATCGGGAATACCGAGTTCTTCGGCGCGGGCCTTAAGTTTGTCTTTAAGCTCTTCTTTAAGATTTTTAGGCATCCATACCACCCGCTTAAGACCTCCCTCAGCAATCAAGAACTTGCGCGAGGTAATATAATGTTTGGAAACACCCATGAACCCAGGAGTAACCTGACCACCACCAACCATCCCGGCCATGGTGGTGAATTTCATCCCCGAAGGAGTAAGACCTAGATAATCGCGGTTCACTATCATGATACCGTTACAGGTAGGGAGCATGGCTGCGATACACTCAAAGCATCCGCAAGCCGTCATGGGATCAACCATGATGCTATAAAGGCTTACCCTTTCTACCTTTCCGCGAGAGGCCTGCTTAACGTATTCGTTTATCCCGCTATATTGCCCGAGGCGTTCGTCAATGAGCTCGCCTTTTTCAATAGGTTGATTCGGGCCAGTGGGGTTAATCTCATAGCAGGCCTTGCCATCAAGCCAGTTATACGCCCCGCACATGCCAATCCGTTCAGGAGTGATCACACAGACATGGCTTGGCGCAAAGCTCTGGCAAAGCGTGCAGGAATAGTAAACATCAACACTTTCGTCCGTCATGCCCGCAATCTTTTCGTCACGACGGGCATAGACCTGCTTGGCAAGCTCAAGAATCTCCTTAACTTTTTCTTCTTCGGTGTAGATGGTTACCTGACATTTATCCACGATAGCACCGAATTCCTGGCGCAGTTTAGCGTAAAGGATCTCCCCGATATGGCGAAAGAGAAAGCCCTTTTCCACGGCAGCCTTACTTATGCGCAACCACATGATATTTCGCTGCCCAACGTGCATGATGCCCTGGGCATAGTTAATTAGGTGGTGGAACTGACGCTCAAGGATGGCCTCAAAATCCTCTTGCATATTAGCCCCGGCCACTTCTACCAGGACCGCAAAAGGAAGGCGGTAAGGTGGCCCTTCAAGGCCAAGCTTTTCAACTTCGTTAATCTCCGGACCAATGACTTCGATTTTTCCGTCTTCGACTTCATCAACGGACTTGGTTACCAAAAGCTCTACGGCAGGGGTGCGGCCACCACCACATTCAAGGTAAAGATCCCCTTTACGCACGCGCTCACCCTCAAAGGCCGGAGCATAAGCCACCGGGATATCTAGCTTCACCGCCGTGACTTTGAGCCCTCTTACCTCAAGGGCTCTATCAACCATCTCTTCGTACGGAACTTTGGAAACAACGTGTTCGTAGGTGCAAACACCCCAGGGCTTGATCTCTGGAATATCCCAATCAGAAATGGTGGGAAACCCCCAGTTGATAGCACCCGCCGCATTGGCATACCATTCGTCAGAAACAGGCCCAAAGGCCAGCACAAAGGCAAAAGTCCTGTCTTTGTTGTAAAGAAGGTTACCCATGTAATCACCAGGTTTTATGCCACCAAAGGCAAGGGCCACACGGCAGGCAAAACCAATAGCAAAAACCACCGAACTGGTATAAGGACCAAAAGGTATTAGGCGTGTAGGCCAGCCGAGCTGGACATTCAATTCTTTTAACTGCTCGGCCATGCGCACCCCACCGGTGTCTGAATGCATAAAGACGTAGAGGTTTTTCTCAAGGAGTTCATGGGCAATTTTTTGTGCTATTTCTTTGTCAGGTGGCGCCCCAAGGCAAGCTGCAAAACCAGGAGCAGTACCATCCACAAACTCAACGCCCCTCTTACGAAAGATGACGTCATCAGCGGCCCCAAGCCAGATGTTGTCTGCCAAAGGCTCTTCGGTTTTGGTGTAAAAATTTGGGTCTTCCAGATAGCGAATAGCTTCGATTATTTCTTCGGCAAAAAAGGTCGCCATACCTGCGTCAAGGGCGGGCCCCAGATACGGCAGCCACATGTGTTCACTTGGCACCGGAGGCAAAAGCCTTTTGGCCTCTTCAAGCACCTCCTGACAATCTCCAAGTTTTTTCACCGGATATCCCAGCATGGAATAGATAATGGGGAGGTAATAAGCCGTGTTCGGAAAACCTATTTCCTGATCTTTTCCGAATTTCTTTACGGCTTCTTCATATTTTGCAAGCGCTTCTTCAACGATTTTGTGAGCGCCTCTAATTGCTGCCGTGGCAATAATCTTCGACATCCAAAACCCCCTTAATTTTTATTGGGCCATAAGGCCTTTGATGATCTTCTGGGTAACTTCTATGGCCTTAGGATGCCTCATCACAAGGAAATCCCCCCCGGCCATAAGAAGAGAAATGGCCGTGATGGCCTCAAGGGCTATGCCGCGCACTTCCTGCTCGCCGATGATTTCGTCGGTGGGAAGCCCTGCTTCTTTGGTTTTCCAAACTTCGCGGCCTACGTTGATGACAAAAGGCACCTGAAGCTTATCGTCTCCGGCGTAAAGAGCGGCAAGTCTGATGCGCTCCATTACCGAATAAGTATATTCAAGCCCGTAACCCACCGCTCCAACAGAGGGGTCCATACCAATGCGATCAAGAGGCACCCCTACGTTTTCAAGCAAGATGTTGAGCTGTTTAGCGAGGTTAACGTCAATGGGGCTTGAGGCGATAAGGGCGTAGCCATATCCCATGGCCGTAGCCCCAAGGGCCCTGTGATTCGTATCTACCACCGGGCCAACCATGACGTTTTTGGCACCAAGCACATTGGCCACTTCTCTGATGACTTCAACGTCTTTTTCAGGAGAGCCAGAGCCCCAAATAACCAGGGGCACATCTACCGCCTTGGCCACCTTTTCAACCACCTTGGCCGCATGATCCGGACCAAGATTTAGAAAATTGGGATCCGTTCCAACAAGATAGACGTTGATCGCCTCAGCACCATAAACCTCAACGCATTTTTTGGCCCAGGCACCAGGATCATCAAAAACATCTGAAAAATATTTGGCCAGGGACTCAGGCCAGTCCTCAGGCTTAACGTCTAATACTTCCATGGCCACCCGCGGCGGGTTTTTCATCTCACCTTCAAAAAGATGGAAGGGTAAAACATTAGTCCCTCCAAAGGCTATCTTCTTGTCTCCGTCCCCAAGAGTTACCTCTTTGATCCAGGCAGTGCCTGGCTCTTGGTATATGTCTTCAGGGATCCCCGCGGCGCGCTCAGAAACATCCCGATACTCGGTGCCAAGATCTGGAAAAACGAAAAGCTCAGAGACTTCCGGGGCCTCTGCCACAGGCCTTGCCGCTTCTGCCGGCTTAGCTTCTTCTGGCTTTGGCTCGGCAACCGGTGGCTTTTCGCGCTCAGCCTGTAAGGCCTTTATCTTTTCAAGGCCTTCTTTGGCCTGCCCTTCCTCAGGATTTAAGGCAAGGACTTCCTTAAAAAGCTTTTCTGCTTCATCAAGCTCTTGAGCCTCAAGTTTTTCCTGGGCCTTTTTAACTAACCCG
>Ga0256840_1004058_pt1 | contig 11250 bp, 8 predicted proteins | sample 355202metaG_FD_185969 | JGI IMG/M metagenome (GOLD analysis project Ga0256840, IMG submission 185969) | Hydrothermal vent microbial communities from Mid Atlantic Ridge, Atlantic Ocean - 355-202 | ecosystem: Environmental > Aquatic > Marine > Hydrothermal vents | place: Atlantic Ocean: Mid...
GTGTGTGAGCCCAAATCGTTGAATAAATGTGCGTCGGGTAATTCTCCACAACCGATTGAATCTAAAACAATAAAAACACAACGTTTTGACATCCTATCTCCGAAAACTAAGCCAACGAGACCATAATCTACGGGGCGATTTATGCAATACTTTCATGATTAATACGACGATCGTAAAAGATTTTCTGAGGCATTTTCTTTCTAAGCTACCCTAGAAAAAACGCGGCACAAGGCCACGCCCTACAAAAGTTAATGTTAGGACTTGGAGCCAATGATCGCTTCAAGGTCGGCGACAGATTTTGGGCAGCTTGCGGTCAGATTCTCTGGGCCTTTATCTGTGATCAAAATATCATCTTCGATACGTATACCCAATCCTCGGATCTCCTCCGGCAAATCGGTATCATGAGCGGGAAAGTAAAGTCCAGGTTCGACGGTAATCACCATCCCGGCTTGTAAGGTTTTCCAAGATCCATCGCGCTCAGAATAGGCCCCCACATCGTGGACATCCATACCAAGGTAATGGCCAGATCGATGAGGATAGTATTTTTTGAACAATTCTTTTTCGAGAATTTCTTCCTTACTTTCCTTTAAAATCTTTAGTTGGTGCAAGGCGTCTATGATGCCGTCTCTTGCCATGTTGTGAATCGCACCATAAGGCTGACCGACCTTAGCAGCATTAATCGTGTTGATTTCGACTTCCAACACAGCCTCATAAACATCGCGCTGGGCAGCGCTAAATTTTCCCGAAACGGGAAAACTGCGCGTAATATCGGAGGCGTAATAGTGGTACTCACATCCTGCATCGATGAGTAGTACATCGCCCGATTGAAGTTCACTACGGTTTTCTATGTAGTGCAAAATAGTCGCGTTATCCCCTCCGCCAACGATGCTTGTGTACGCCGGGAAGGGCGCGCCATTTTTGTGGAAATGGTTTTCGATAATCGCTTGGATTTCGAACTCCATCATCCCTGGATGCGTATGACGCATCGCGAGTTCATGGGCTTGGCTGGCAATTTTTGCGGACTTTCTCATCACCGCAATTTCGTCTTCAGATTTACGAAGTCGCATATCGTGAACGATTTCTCGGCCGTCGATAAGGACGCGAGGCCCTGATTTCCCATCTCGTCCAAAGCGCAATTGGGTAAGTTTATCGAGTATAAAATCGTCCCATACATGTCCATCTCTGGTGAAATATAAGGCTTCACGTTTGTAGAAATATTGAGGAAGTTTCTCCTTGAATTCCTCGATGGTGAACGCCGCGTCTGCGCCAAAGGGATCCTTTGCGCCTTCGGGTCCGTAGCGTCTTCCATCCCAGGTTTCTTTCAGGGGATCTCGTTTGTTGACGAACATGATAAAGTCGCCATCTTCGGACCCAGGGGCGAAAACAAGTACTGTGTTAGCTTCCTCAAAGCCGCTTAGATAAACAATATCGCTCGACGGACGAAAGGGATAGGAGGTGTCATTTGATCGCTTTCGCTCCGGCGGCGACGTGAAGATAGCAATTCCGTCCTCGCCGATAGCATCTAGAAGTTGTTTTCTACGTTGGGAAAAAATATCTACAGAAAAAGGTTGCATTATTTACCTTGTCGGAATTGTCTAATCGTCAAAAAGTCTTACTTCTACCTGAAGATCGATTTCCTCGACATCAAAAAGGTCCATCGTATGACGAACCGCTGAATGTTGTTTCGCATTATCGGTCAATGTATCAAAACGAGCCTGACGTTCTTCATCACGTTCGATAGCCATGTTTTTTTCTTTTAACTCGACCTCTTCAACGACGGTCGCCGAGAATTCAAGATCGCCGAAAAGTGCGCAAACCACCTTTCGAATCGTCTCTAATTTTTCAGGTGAAGAGATAAAATCGGAATACTCTTTTTCGAAACTTAGTACACATCGTTTTTCGTCGAAGCTTTCGACAAATCCACGCTCACATTGCATGGCCAGAGGTCGGTTATAGCGCAAGGCCTCCACGACGCGTTTCCATCTATCCACGGGATCCAGACGTGCAATGGTGAGAAGATCTAAACGACCGGGAAGCGCTGGCGCCGGCGCTCCGTCGAGCGCCTTCGTTTCGATATTTTCCGGTTCTTTATTTTCGGGCGCGAGTACCTCGCGCTGAGGTGGATCTTCGCGTTTTTTCTCCGGCATCTTAAACTCAGACGGCACCACGGAGATCGCTTTTTGAGGCGCCGGTACGGAAGGTTCCCGAATCGGGAGAGGTTTTGGAGAAGCCTGGATCGGGCGACTGACCCGCTGGGCATCCGCACGGCGATCTATATTTTTGGGCGCCTCATTATCAAAACGCTGTTCAAGATCGCGAAGGCGGTCGATCAGCAAATCCAGTCCGACCAAGGAACGCAATTGGGTCATTTGAATGACCGCCATCTCTAAGGTCACTTTTGGAAAAGTGTTGCTGTGCATATCAACGGCGGCGCGAGAGGAAATCGAAAACATACGGTGGAAAAGATCGATCGAGGCTTTGGACGCAGTGACTTGCGCTGAGCTAATTTCAGATTCTGTTAAATCCGTCGCCTGTGTTGGATCCTCGGTCGATGCAACCACGACCATATTTCTACAATGCTGAATAAATTCACCCGTGAATTGCTGCAAATCATAACCGTAGGCATCCACATCTTCGATGGTTTGTAGAGCGGCCGAAATATCGTGATCAACAATCGCATCGGTGAGAGAAAAAAGATGTTTGCGATTGGCAACACCCAAAATTTCTAACACCTGAGATTCGGTGATCTTATCCCCAGAAAAACTAATGATTTGATCGAGCAAACTCAGTGCGTCACGCATACCACCAGTAGCTTGTCTGGCGATTATTTTGAGGGCATCTTCCTCGGCTTCAATTTTTTCTTCCCCACAAAGAAAGGAAAGATGGGAGACAATATCAACCTGAGAAATACGTTTAAAATCATAACGCTGACATCGACTTAGAATCGTAACCGGAATTTTCTGAGGTTCCGTGGTCGCGAAAATAAACTTCGCATGGGGTGGAGGTTCTTCAAGCGTTTTGAGGAGCGCGTTAAATGCCTCGGTCGTGAGCATGTGTACTTCATCAATGATGTAAATTTTGTAGCGCTCGCTTGAGGGTGCATAACGCACACTTTCGCGAAGCTCACGAATTTCATTGATTCCACGATTAGAGGCGCCATCGATTTCGAAAACGTCGACGGCTCGACCTTCGGTCACCTCAAGGCACGATGAACAGGTCCCACAAGGATTGGGGGTTGGCCCCTCCTTTCTGCAATTTAATGCTTTGGCCATGATCCGGGCCGTCGAGGTTTTCCCCACACCGCGCGCACCGGTGAAGAGAAAAGCGTGGGCGACGCGATCCATACGGATCGCATTTTGAAGGGTTTTTGCGATATGACCTTGACCCACAACTTCGTTGAATTGGGTTGGTCTCCATTTTCTTGCTAGAACGACATAACTCATGCCACAAGGTCTACACTGAATAGGGGAAAAGTACAGATTAGCGGAAGATATTCATATGACTTTCTGGAAAGCTCAGGGCGATTCTTCGTTGAGAATGAGAACCTTTTTAAGGAGGTCGGTCAGGAGTTCACGATCGATGGGCTTGGTAAGATAGTCAAAAAAACCGAGAGCGATGGTATCCTGGGCGCGGTCAATAAAGGCATCAGCGGACTGAGCAACAATCGGAATCGCCTCGCATCCAGGAAGAGAGCGAATGGTTTCAAATGCCTCAAATCCGTTCATTTCTGGCATATGGAGATCCATTAAAATCAAGTGGGGAAGGCGATCTTCTTTGATAAAGATCTTCATTTTTTCGACCGCACCTTTTCCGTTATTTGCGATCTCTATCTTTAGACCGAGAATATCAAAAAGAGCCTTCATCATCGCTTGGTTTAGCGGATTATCCTCGACAACCAAGACGCGATTGTCCTCGGAAAAAAGGTGTTCCTCGATCCATTCTATTTCCGAGAAAACCTCTGAGACGAGAATACTTTTCAGCGGAATACGCACCGATACTGTCGTTCCGCTGGGCTGCTCTTCCTGGGATTTGAGACTGACCTGGCCCTTCAATAGATGGGTGAGATGTTTTACAATCGCTAATCCTAATCCCGTTCCGCCATATTTTCTTGTTGTACTACTATCGGCTTGCTCGAAATTTTCGAAAATCGATTGCTGCCTAGATGCGGGAATTCCAATGCCTTCATCGACAATATTGAAGACGATCCAATCGGCCTCTTGGACCACATCTAAGTAAACTGACTTACCAGATTCTGTAAACTTCATCGCATTGTTCACTAAATTCACAAGAATTTGGTTGAGTTTGGTACTATCTGAAATCATGAATTCAGGCAGACTTTCGTCAATCTGATAGGACCACTTCAACTTCTTTTTTAACGCTTGAGCTTGGTTCAATCGATAGACCACTTCCAATAAGGAGGATATTTTTAAGGGTTCCTCGATAACCAACATTTTCCCGGATTCAATTTTGGAGAGGTCAAGAATATCCGTCAGAAGGGCCAATAGATTCTGCCCACCGATCTGAATTTGTCTCAAATAATCTAGGATTTCCACCGAAGATAATTTTTCCGACCCACTGAGAACAATATCGCTAAAACCAATAATAGCATTGAGAGGTGTACGAATCTCGTGGCTCATATTCGCTAGGAATTGTCCCTTCGCTAGGCTTGCATTTTCTGCTTTCGACTTTTCAATAATAAGGCTTTTCTCGGTCTTTTTTCTTTGCTCATTCTCGCGTTTGAGTTCCTTATTGGCAATTTCGAGTTCCTCCGTACGACGTTTAACAATACTTTCCAGATTGCGATTTTCGGCGTTGATACTAAATCGCGAATTCCCGAGAAGAGCACCTACTATCAGACCAATGAATCCGGGGGCGAGAAAGGCTGTTTTGGGCACCGCTGTGGCGGGGAGACCAAGTATAATAAAAAATTGAAAGGAGGCAAAAGAAACGAGAATCAACCAACCGAAAAAAGAATGGATCGCGATGTAAACGGGCCTACGCATTCGATTGTCGTCCATGGGAGCAGGGAAACACAATCCTAAATCTCTTTTCTTCGTATGTATAGCCCCCTCGTTTCACATCTTGGTGAAGCACGTTTTTAACCCGTTATTTGTTAATCGTCTTTGTAAGCATTCTTACTATAAAGCGAGGAGTGAAACGGATACTAAAGGCCATCAAGGCGTTGCCAATCCCATGAATTGAAACAACCTTTCCCCTTTTCATCGCCTCGTACGCGTGTTTTGCCACCGCCTCAGCACTAGCCGAACCAGCCTTGAAAAGCAGCTTGTTTTCGATTCCAGCGACCGCCGCAAATTCGGTTCGCGTTGCGCCTGGACAATGGACGCTCACCCAAACATTGGTCTCTGAAAGTTCACCCGACAAACCTTCGGAAAACGCGAGCACGTAGGCTTTTGTCGCGTAGTAGACCGACATATAAGGACCCGGTTGGAAGGCTGCCGTAGAGGCAATATTGAGAACATGTCCAGCGTTACGTTTCACCATCTGCGGCAAAAAAAGATGCGTGAGCTCGGTAAGGGCCGCGATATTTAGACCAATTTGTTGGAGCTCCGTTTTCCTGTCCATTTCCCAAAAAATTCCATTCGTCCCAAACCCAGCGTTGTTGACCAGATGGGTGACCTCATGATCTTTGAGCTTTTCAAATACACTTGTGGGTCCTTCCGCTGAGGCCAAATCTGCAACGATAATGAGTACGTCGATGGTGTACTTGTCTTCAATCTCTTTTTTAACCTCTTGTAATTTATCTTCTCGCCTGGCGACAATCGCGAGATTGATTCCATCTTCAGCGAAGTGATAGGCGATAAGTTTGCCAATTCCGGCCGAGGCTCCGGTGATGAGAGCGAGTTTCATAAAGATCCTGAGAAAGGAAAAAAGAAACCTAGGCTCCCATTCTGGAAATACAAGCCTTTTTGTAACCGCTTTCTTACCTGATAAAACTTGGAAAGAAAAAGCGCCCCAAAAGCGTTTCTGGACTGCTCAGCGGTTTACACGAATTTGGCACGTCCCACTGGAATTTATTGGAAGCCTTCGTTTCCTTTTCTGGCTTAGTCGAAGCCTATGATGAAGCGCTACGATTGGGTTACCAAGGTCACGAATATGGCGATCTAGAATTGGTCTTTAGAAAAACCAACTGACTATTTACTGCACGCGCCAACACTAAAATCGCTGCTGAGAAGCGTTGCTTTTTTCTCATCGGATATTTTTTTTGCATGATTCGCGCACGCATCAGCGGTCTCAATGTCTTTCGAACATCCAGACCCCTGTGCGACACAAATCGTGTCATCGGTACACTGGAAACGAAAGGAGCATTCTTCGCCAGCGCTATCACTATCGCCACAAGCAGCTAAAAGAAGAAAAACGGCACATAAAACATATCTCATAATCATCCTATGGAAACATTTGGCATCGACCGCCAAAACCAGAATGCCCGTAATTACCACCACCTAACCTGCTGTCAATAAGGTTGCGATTGAACAAAACCTTCGGATAAATTATGCTCCACCCATCCTAAAAATTGGACATTAAATGCCCCACTCTCAAATGCCTTCAACGCTGCTTAAAACGTCTCTTTTTATCCTCATCGTTGCTCTTTTTTCCTGCAGTGATGATGAAACAGGAACAAATAATAACGATAATAACGGAAGCGTCCTTACGAATAATTCTACGCCGACAAATACCAGCACCCAGACCACGCCCACAACGGGTACGACTGGGGGAATGACTTTGCCTGGCGGTGCGCCGAAGCTGTCCAACACACCCACCTTTGATCTTCTCGCGGTCAAACTTTTTCGCTTCGGTTGGGAGGAGGTTTCTGATGCCACCTACTACCAAATGATGGAGAACGCCGATGGTGCTTCTGACTTTGTTCAGGTCGGCGAAAACATTCTACCAGGTGTTAAAACATTGGATATAGAGGTTCCCCTCTGCTTTCGAACCAACGCCCAATACCTTCTAAAAAGTTGCAACGAAGAAGGGTGTACCGACTCTGATCCCGTCAGTGTGAGCGGAAACCTCGCCGAGGCCATCGGATATTTTAAAGCCGGAAATACCGACATGGGCGATCGTTTCGGAACAGCGATTTCCTTGAGCGCCGATGGTAAAACGATGGCAATCGGCGCGCCCAAGGAAAGCAGCCGAGAAGTAGGCGACGAAGACGAGGACGGTTGGTCAGAATCAGGCGCCGTTTACGTCTTTACGCAAACGGATGGAAAATGGATTCAACACTCATTTCTAAAAGCAAGCAATGCGGACCGCTTCGATCATTTTGGCAGCGAAATTTCTTTGAGCGACGACGGTCAAACCTTAGCGGTCAGTGCTCGCGAAGAGGACAGTAATGCAAGCGATAATAAAGGCGATAACAATAGGTCTAATGCTGGCGCGATTTATGTATTTGAAAAGAAGCAATCCCAATGGGAAGAAATTCACTTCATCAAACTAGACAACTCCCAAGGTACGCTTTTCGGTGGGCGGATGATCATGTCTGGCGATGGAAATACAATCGTCGCCTCGGAAAAAAATCCTTTTTTGAATGCCGATACGATAAGCATCTTTACTAAAATCGGCGAAAGTTGGATCAAGGAAAAGGGATTCTCCAGAGCCAACGCCGTCTTGGATAATTTCGGTTTCAGCTTAACCATAAACACAGAGGGTTCAATCATCGGCGTGGGAGCGAATCGTGAAGACAGCAATGCATCGGGAATAAATGGAGATCAAGATAACGATTTATTGTCCAATAGCGGTGCCGTTTTTATCTATGAAAAGAAGAACGGAATCTGGGAGGAAACCTATATTAAACCTGATATCCAAACCCAAGGAGCGGGTTTTGGCAGCGCGATTTCGATCAGCGCGGACGGCTCAACCTTGGCCGTCGTCGGCGGCGGAAAAGAAAACGAGGGCGATAATTATGACGGCAAACCCTACGTCTACATCTACAAAAAAGGTGCGGTATGGGCGCTAACGAAAAAGCTTCTTCCAGGTAAGAGTGGAGGTTATCTTAGCGTAAGTTTAAACACCAAGGGCACACTCCTCGCCATCGGCGCGATAACGGACCAAAATTCGTCCGAGGGGTTAAATGGTACTCGAAGCGACGTTGCTAACACGGCCTACGGTGCAGTTCTCGTCTTTGGATTAGACAACGATGTCTGGTCGGAAGAGGTCTACGTCAAAGCAAGCGTCCCCGGCGAACGAGACAACTTTGGAACCCAGGTAGAAATTGCAGACGATGGAACATTGGTCGTTGGCGTTCCTTTGGAGAGCAGTTCCGCCAAAGGCGTCGATGGGGATCAAATGAATGAAGATGCGGCGGCGGCCGGCGCGGTTTATCTATATTAGGCGATCGACCCTACTCATTTTGAATGTCGGCACGAAAAAAGGCGCCCAAAGGCGCCCATAGTAAAAATACTACCCTCTCAGATTAGGCGTTACGCAACGCATCGGCTTTGTCGGTTGCTTCCCAACTAAATCCTTCACGCCCAAAGTGCCCATATGCTGCTGTTTGCTTGTATTTCGGTTTTAGTAAATCTAGAGACGAAATAATTCCGGCGGGCTTGAGTTCAAAAAACTCACGAACCAGACCTGCAATTTTTTCTTCGGGCATCGTTGCTGTGCCAAAGGTTTCTACAAGAACACTTACAGGTTCTGCTACACCGATGGCATAGGCAAGTTGAACTTCACAACGTGTGGCGAGTCCAGCTGCGACGATGTTTTTTGCGATATAACGTGTCATGTAGGCGGCAGAACGATCCACTTTTGAGGGATCTTTACCTGAGAATGCACCGCCACCGTGACGCCCCATTCCACCGTAAGTATCCACAATAATTTTCCGCCCTGTAAGGCCGGAATCACCGACGGGTCCACCGACGACAAACCTGCCAGTTGGATTAATATGGTATTTCGTATCTGCGTGAATGAGCTCTGCGGGAATAATAGGCTTTATCACGTGTTCCATGATCGCCTCTTGAACATCTTTTAAAGACGCGCGTTCAAGGTGCTGAGTCGAAACAACGATCGCATCGATATGCTTCGGCTTTCCATCTTCGTAATGGACGGTAACTTGAGACTTCGAATCAGGTCCAAAGAAATCTACTTCGTTAGATTTTCTAACTTGCGCTAGTTTTTCAACCAAACGGTGAGAAAACATAATGGGCATCGGCATGAGAACATCCGTTTCATCACATGCATACCCGAACATCATTCCTTGATCGCCAGCACCTTGCTCAGACACAACCCCCATATCGGTGCGAACACCTTGAGCGATATCGGGACTTTGCTTATCGAGTGCAATCATTGTCGAAATCGTGTCCGCATCGTATCCAAAATGAGGACCGATGTATCCGATATCACGAACCGCGCTTCTCATTACTTCTGCGAAATCCACGTTTGCGCTTGTGGTAACTTCGCCGAAAATCATTGCAAAGCCGGTGTTTACGGCAGTTTCGCAAGCGACTTTAGCGGTCGGATCTTGTGCAAGAATTGCATCAAGAACGGAATCGGAAATTTGATCTGCAACCTTATCAGGATGGCCTTCGGATACAGATTCGGATGTAAATAGATATTCTTTCATGTGATACTCAGTTTCTAAACTTATTTGTGATTTTTGAAATTCATATTTGTTCGCCTATGAGCGTATGGCTCGTGGCGTTCTTTACTAGAACTTTGACTAAACTTCCAGGACCGACACCATTGTCTTTTTTATCAAAAACACAGGCTTTAAATCCGTCCGTTTTCCCAACCCATTGCCGCGCATTTCTCTTGGAATCGCGTTCAACCAAGACCTCAACTGTTTGGCCAATCATGGCAGGAAATACCTCGCCACATATTGCTTCTTGGACCTCGATGATCTTTTTAAGCCGCGCTTTCTTAAGGGCCTCAGGAATGTCATCTTCAACATTACGAGCAGCAAAAGTTTGACTACGTTCGGAGTATTTAAAAAGGTATCCAAAATCAAAACGGGTGGTCTTCAATAAATCGACAGTGGCCTCAAAATCGTCCTCGCTTTCACCAGGATAGCCAACGATGATATCGGTCGACATCGCAATGTTGGGCATCGCGGTGCGAATATCTCCAACCAAAGTATCGAATTCTTCACGTGTATACTGTCGTCTCATCAGGCCTAACATTCGGTTCGAACCCGATTGTGCGGGGAGATGGAGGTACTTGCAGATCTTTTTATGGGAGGCCATCGTCGCGATAAGCTTTGCATTAAAATCGGTCGGGTAGGGCGAAGTAAAACGAATGCGCTCTATACCCTCGATTTCAACGAGCATATTGAGCAAGTCAGAAAAGTCAGTAAGTTTACCATTTTCATCATGATGTGTATAAGAATTTACCGTTTGTCCAAGAAGCATGAGCTCCTTAAACCCAAGCGCGACACTTTGATGTGCCTGTTTCAACACTTCTTCAGGCGATACACCGCGTTCGCGTCCACGGGTAAAGGGCACAATGCAAAAGGTACAAAACTTATCGCAACCGCGTTGCACACTAATATGGGAGGTGATGCCTGGACGCCGTTTTACGGGAATCCCCTCGTAGGTTTCTGCTTTATCGAGTTTTACATCGATAAGCGCGTCCATATTTTTGCCGCTCGACTTATCTCCGAGGAGGTCGGGAAGGCGGCGATAGGCATCAGGTCCGACAATGATATCCACATCGGGCGCGCGTTCGGCGATTTTCTCACGTAAATGCTCGGCCATGCATCCCGTAATTCCCAAGACCAAGTCGGGATTTTTCTTCTTAAGAGGTTGAAGATGGGTGAGTCTTCCAAAAACACGCTCTTCGGCTTTTTCGCGAACAGCACAGGTATTGATAAGGATAATATCGGCATCTTCCATCGATTCGGCGCTTTGGTATCCGTCTTCGGCCAACAGACCGCCCATGGTTTCTGAATCCGCAAGATTCATCTGACACCCGTAGGTTTCGATAAACACCTTCTTCGTTTTAGTCTTGCCGAAGGTCGAGGTGATGGGCATCCCGTTAACAGATCCGTTATTCGCTGTTGGATCTTTGTGCTCTTCTTTTTTAGGCGGGTTCATTTAATGTCCTAAAGACAAAAATTAAAATCAAAACGGGGAGCAAGGTAGAGAATAGGAAACCTATAGTCAACAGGATGGGGACGATTCTGGCTGCGGACAGTGTGATCCTTTTCGGTGGGATTCTGATCCCCTCTCCCTCTGGGGGAGGGTTAGGGTGGGGGACTTCGTTTTAGCTTGTGGGTTTATTGGCTTCGGCCTTGAC
>Ga0256840_1004059_pt1 | contig 11249 bp, 10 predicted proteins | sample 355202metaG_FD_185969 | JGI IMG/M metagenome (GOLD analysis project Ga0256840, IMG submission 185969) | Hydrothermal vent microbial communities from Mid Atlantic Ridge, Atlantic Ocean - 355-202 | ecosystem: Environmental > Aquatic > Marine > Hydrothermal vents | place: Atlantic Ocean: Mid...
AAATCACTTACTATTCTTAAAGAGTTTGTGTGTTTTTAATTGTCTATAGAAAAATAACTGCCTAAAATGATAGTTAATTGGTGGATTTCTTACATAACACGCATAATGTTACTTATAGGAGTCAATTAAACTAAAGCTATTTGACACTTTATTAGCTTATATGTATTAAAATAGTAGAATATTACAAAATAAAGAGGTGTTTGATGGTCGCTAATATTTTAAAAAATCTCCCTGACTTGCCTAGTCTTTCTTTTACATCAACTCCTATTAAGATTGCTATAACAGGGCTTAGTCGTTCAGGAAAAACTGTCTTTATCACTTCACTCATTGACCAGCTTTTATATCAAGATAAAATTCTCAGTGTAACAGCCTCTTATCAGCCATTTAAGACAACGATTAAAGCACCTTTAGCAAATGCAAAACGATTTGACTACTATACGCTTATCCATCAACTAAAACAAGAATATCGCTGGACAAAAGATACGGATGAAATTACGCATACCATTTTAGAGATACAAATAAAAAGCCGTTTTGCACTTTTGAGCAATACAAAATTTCAAATAGAACTGATAGATTATCCCGGTGAATGGCTCCTTGATTTAACTCTTTTAGAAATGTCTTACACAGTTTGGTCTCAAAAAACACTTACATGGCTTCGCAGTGTCGATGATGACAAAGCAAGAGCCTATCTAACAACGCTTAACTCACTAACGGCCAAAACAAACACGCAAGAAGTTGCCATCAAAGTGCATAAGGAGTACAAAGAGTTACTCATCCATCTCAAAAAAAACAACTATTCACAACTTACACCGGGAAGATTTATCATGCCCTCTGATTTGGCAAATGACCCTATTCTCATTTTCGCTCCCCTACCTCTAAACGCAGCTAAAGAGCTACAAAAGAGTTTTGAAAAACGTTATAACAAATATGTCAAAGAGATTGTAAAAGATATACAGCTTGAGCACTTTAAGGGCTTTGAGCGACAAGTGGTTCTGGTTGATGTGCTTGAAGCCCTACAAAATGGTTATGATTGTTACAGTGACATGAAAAGTGGACTCAAAAGTATGCTCGCACTTTATGAGCATAAAAACAAAAACTTTTTATCACAATGGTTTCATCCAAGTATAAAAAAAGTGCTTTTTTGTGCTACAAAAGCGGATCAAGTTGCAGCTTCACAACATACGAACTTTAGTGCACTTTTAGTAGATATGATAGAGGACTTACAAAAAGATCTCGATATCTCACATATCGAGACAACTACCCAGATAGTCGCTGCTTTAAAATCAACCATGACGATAGAAAAAAAGTACAAAGGACAAACCCTCTCTTTTATCCGCGGTATTTTAGAAGAAGATGCTGAGATGCATGACCTTTATCCCGGTGAAATGCCCCCACGTTTCCCAAACAAAGCAGAGTTTGATACAAGTAAATACGGATATAAAAACTTTCTGCCACAAAAAAAACCCTATAGAGATAATGAGTCATTAGAACATATCAATATGGATAGAGTTATAAGAAAACTCATAGGAGATTTGTTATGAGCATAAAACCATTCAGTCAAAAAGTAGAACAAAACAGACCACAACAAAAAGAAAAACTCAAACCTTTTGTCGCTGAAGCAAAAGGCGGCGTGGAAGTACAAGAACCTAGTTTAGAACTTCAGACAAAACAACTCGAAGAAAAAAGAAACTTTCTTCAAAAAAGCATAGGTTTTTTAGGCTCCCTTAGTGGCATCATCGTCACAGTCATCATTTTTTTGTTTATCGCTATCACAGTAGATGCACTCCAAAACCTAGAGTCACTCTATCAGAGTAAGTCACTTTTGGATATGTTCTATCTTCTAGGGCTCTCCCTTTTAATGCTCTCACTTGGACTCTTTAGCTATAAAAATTACAAAGAGATCAAAGCCCTTAAAAATGCAAAAAAGATGCAAGATTTTTATGCTCTACAAAAAGAAAATCCAAACAAAAAAATCATTTCCATGACAAGAAAACTACTTGATAGATATGCAAAAAACTACACAGATGAAAAAATCTTAACAAAAATAGAAGTCTTACAAAACAGTATCAACAACTCCCATGATTATCATGCCATATACAAAGATCTTGACAAAGAAGTACTCAGCATTATCGACACAAAAGCAAAAGAAAAAATCAAAAACGCTGCCATCCAAGCTGCCATCTCTACAGCTATCTCTCCTCTTGCACTCCTTGATGCGATGATAATAATCTGGCGTAGTTTCCTGCTTACAAAAGAGATAGCCCTTTTATACGGCTACAAACCAAATGCCTACTCCACCATCATCCTACTCAAACGTGGTGCCTTTAATGTCTTCTTTGCAGGAGCTACAGAACTTGCACAAGAGTATGCAAATGAAACGATGCACAACTCACTTATAGCAAAAGTCTCTTCGTCTGCTTCACAAGGTATGCTCAACGGTGTTCTTATGGCACGACTTGGCTATGGGGTACTCAGAGCTTGCCGCCCTCTTGCACTAGCAACGAAAAGAGAGAGTTTTATGAGTTCAATTTATAATGCTTTAAAAAACAAACTACTAAAAAACGATTAGGATTTTCGTGAAAATACTACACTTCAGTGACACACATCTTGGATATAACGACCTTGATGTTCTCAACGCAGAAAATATCAACCAAAGAGAAGCAGACTTTTATGATGCTTTTTCTCAGGTTATAGCACAAATTCAAAAAATACAACCCGACTACATCATCCACACAGGAGATCTGTTTCACCGTGCAAGTCCAAGTAACAGAGCCATTACCTTTGCACTTGAACAGTTTAAAATCATCGATGCGCTTAATATCTCCATGATTATGATAGCAGGAAATCACTCAACACCAAGAACAAATCTTAGTTCACCAATTTTAAAGATATTTGAAAATTTTAAAAATATTCATCTCTCTTATGAACAACAATATAAAAAGATAGAATTTGAGGATGTGATTTTTCACACACTTCCACATATGAACGATGAGACAAAAGCACTCTCTCAAATAGAGCTTTGCGAACAAAACATTCAAAAGGATAAAAAAAACATCATGATGATGCACTGCTCTGTAGGTGCGCACTTTTTAATGCAGGAGTTTGGCGAGTGGGTTTATCCTAAAGATAAAGAGTATATATTTGAGATGATGGACTATGTCGCACTAGGGCATTGGCATGGCTTTGGTCAAGTTGGCAAACATAAAAATGTCTACTACTCAGGTTCAACTGAGCGAACAAGCCTCAATGACAAACGCAATTCAAAAGGTTTCATCCTTTTAGATGACTTTCATGTCGAATACAAAGAGATAAAGATACGTCCTATTGTTACAAAAACGATAGACTGTAGTGATTATGAAAATGCACTTGAAAAACTCACAAACGATGATACAAAAGATGCAATCGTAGAAGTAAAGCTCTCAAACCTCACGCCTTTGCAATCCATAGATATTTCAAACGCAGCTATCAAAGAACTTTTTGCTCAAGCGATGCATGTCAGCATAAAAAGAGAGTTTACACAAGATGTAAACGCAGTAGATGTTAGCGACGTTGAAGCCCTGAGTCTGGAAGAATTTTTCCTCGAACATATTCAAGAAGAGAGCCAAGAAAAAGAGTTTTCACGCTTAAAATTCAAAATCCAAGAGCTTTTTGCCAACTATGACGAGGTACAAGATGATTCTCTCTAAACTTCACCTTGAAAACTTTAAAAAATACACAAAATACGAGATAGAGTTTGAAGAAGGTCTCATAGGCATCATCGGGAAAAATGGCAGTGGTAAATCGACTATCTTTGAAGCCATACTTTTTGCACTCTATGGTGAGCTTAAAAACAGAGGAGCAAAAGAGGTCATCCGTAATGCAAATGCAACAACAAAAGATGCTGTAGTTGTAGAACTCTGTTTTGAGTTTGAAGGTTTACTTTACCGTATTGTGAGAGAATTTCGAGGTAAATCACTTAGTGCAAATGCTAAACTGTACAAAAATGAAGAGCTTATCACAAGCGGAGCAAAAGAAGTGACAGCCAGCATCATTCAGCTCACAAAAATGAGCCGAGATGCTTTTATGCATACACTTTTTGCTTCACAAAAAGAGCTTACAAGTTTGAGCACGCTCAAAAATGAAGACAGAAAAAAAATGATACGCAAACTACTTGGTCTACAAAAGATAGACTTTATTGAAAAAGAGCTTGTAGAAAAAAGCCGTGAGCTCAAACGTGAAATAGCTGCATTTAACGAGATACTTTTAAGTGAGGATGACACAAATAGTAAAAAAACAGCACTCAAAAAACTCAAAGCAAATAAAAAAGAGCTGCAAGAAAATGAGAAAAAGCACAGGCAAGAACTAGCATCACTCAAAGAAATAGGCTCTGTCCTTAAAAAAGAGTTGGAGATATTTACTCAAACAAAAGAGAAAAAACAAAAAGCAAGTACAGCAATACAACTGCTTAAAAACTCCATCATCTCACAACAAGCATCACAAAAAAAACTCCAACAAGAGCTAAAAACACTAGAACAAAAAGCCCAAGAACTCAAACGAAACGCAGCTGTAAAAGCAGAATATGCTGCCTTAGATAAAGAGCTAAAAGAACAAGAGAAACTCAAAGAAATTCAACTCAAAAAAGAGGGACTGCAAAAAGAGCAAACGCAGCTCAGAGACCAATACACAAAAGCTTTAAACGATATCAAAGAACTTGAAAAAGAGTGCGCTCTGTATGACACACTCCCCACGCAGGAGAAAAAGCTGTATGAAGATGTCGAGAAAATAAAAAAAGAACTCCTCCAAACGCAGCAAAAAGAGCGTGAACTTAGCGAGAAACTCTCAGCTGAACAAAGAGTAGTCAGTGACACAAATAAAAAGATACAAAGTATCCAAAATCTAGGACGTGATTCTGCTTGTCCAACTTGTACACGACCACTTTTAGAAGAGTATGACAATGTTATAAACACACTGCAAAACACGATCAACGAGCTACAAAACACAAAGATACAAGGCTATACCAAAGAACTGTTAGAGTTACGAAACATCCTCTCTCAAAAAGAGCAAGAAAGCAAAAAGGCAGAGAAAGATTTTCAAACACTTACAGGCAAAATCTTGCTCCAAAAAAGTAAGCAAAAAGACTTACAAAATGCTCAAAAATATTTTCAAACTATCAACCAAAAAGGCTTAAATAACAAAGCAGAACTCCAAACGCTGCAAGATTATAGCTATGATGCAAAAGCACACAAACAACTGCAAGAAAAACTTGATGCTACAAAGCCAAAGTATGAATATGTACTGAGTCTTGAAGTACAACTCCAAAGAGTGACACCAATGCAAGAAGAACTGCAAAGACTCACTCAATTACTTCAAACAAACATAGAGCAGCTTAAAGCTAAAGAGACTGCGTTTGAGCTTATAGACTACGACGTGAAAAAGCATGAAACTAAACTGATAGAATACGAAACAGTGCAAAAAGAAGAGGAACAAAAAACAAAACAGATACACGAGATACAAGTAAACATCGCTACATATGAAGGAGAAGCCAACACCATAGAAGCGATGCTTAAAAACAATCAAACGCAGTTAGAAAAAGTACAAACAAAAAAAGATGATCTTAAAGACTACGAGAAGATAAAACACTCACTTATAGAGTTTAAAACCAAACTCAATGCAAAAATAGCCCCAAGGATCTCTAGCACTGCATCAAGCATGTACAGCCAAATCACAAAAGGAAAATACCAGCATATCGAGGTCAACAACGACTTTGACTTTTTCATATATGATGAGGGTAAAAAGTACCCTATAGAGCGCTACTCAGGTGGAGAGATAGACTTGGCAAACCTCGTCTTACGTATAGCTATCAGCAAAACACTAACAGAACTCAGCGGAGCCAACTCCATAGGCTTTCTCGCCTTTGATGAAGTTTTCGGCTCACAAGATGAAAGTAGAAGAATAGAAATACTCGAAGCCTTTCATACTATAAAAGAACAGTATCGACAGATATTTCTCATAAGCCATGACATGGAAATTAAAGAGATGTTTGAGAAAGTTGTGGAGCTATGATTACACCACTGCTTTAAATTCTATACTTTCATTAGCATATACATGTCTACTATTTGGTTCTTTGTGGTTTTAAGATACTCAACAAACTTTCTGTTTCCATCCAAATAGTATGTTTTGGAGTGACCTTCTCATTATTGTCAATTTGTTTTGCTGTCTCTATAGCTGAATCAAAAAAATCATCTAATGTTCCATTTTGAATAGTTATCATTTTACAAACTCCTTTATATCATTTTTATTTTTGGAAGATATTAATATCTTCCAAAATATTTATGCACCTCTTTGATTTGTAATTCTTCCACTAGCATCATATGTAAAAACTATTAGACTTAGTTCGTGACAAAATCAGGCTCAATGTATCTTGGTATTGCTTATATTTAAGACCTGATTTGAATAGTTGAGGAAGTTATTGCGTTAGTTTCCAAATACCCTTGATACGTTTAAGAAATGTTGGTTTATTGTCTATGAGAGCGACTTTATGGTCAGGATTGTCTGTGTCTTGGATATAGATATTTTGACAGTTGAGTGCAGACATTGCACTTTTTCTTCGCCATATTTGTGCATCATAATCTTTTTTTGCTTGCGCTCTTTTTGACTCAGGAAGCATATCTATGTGCTTTGCCATTTTTATTTTTTTAGCTTCATTTTCATTTATTTTTATTACAGCTGCTTCATCAGCATACTTTTTCAGTTCTTGAAAATCCATCTTTTGTAATGCTTTACAAATGTTCGTCGCCACTTCTTTTGGAGTTGCTGCAGTGGCTGCGTATGCACTCGTTATCAAAACAGATAAACTCATGCTAATTAGTAATTTTTTGTTCATGTATTTTCCTTGTATGCTATTATATATTAATTAATTAAACTACTAAAGTATTCTTTTAACTCTTCTTCACTTTTAAGCCCGCTAAACCTTTTAACTTCTTTGGCGTTCTTATACATAACAAAAGTTGGGATGCCATGTATCTTGTAAAATCTAAACGCTAGTTTTTGCTGTACTTTGTTCATATCTGTCGTAACATCATAAAAGTGGATACCAGGGAACTCTTTTTTTACTTTTTCAAAGATTGGTTTTTCTTTTGTACACGTTGGACACCATTTTGCAGAAAAAAGTAGAACTACTTTATTTCCTTTGGCTATATCGTCTTTTGCCTGTTGTGAAATATCTTGCAGATATAATTTCCAAATTGTAAAGGTGATGATAAGAATGATGACTGTGAAAATTGAGACGACTTTAGCAGAGAACATACTGCTCCTTTTTTCTTTTTATTATAAGATAATTTTGCTTTGCTAAAAGAAAAATCAAACTGTAGTTATCCCTTTTGTTTTAGATATAATTCTACTAAATAAAGCAGGGACAAATACTTAATGAATTTTTTATCAAAAGAGGCTCCACTTCAAGAGTCTATCTCTACTATGAAGAGAGTTTTAGCTGATGTCGGTTGTGAGATAGTTTTTCAAGAACAAAAAAATCCTCTCACGCATTGCTACTCAGTCAACCTTAGCTCAAAAGAAGCGCCAAGACATATTTACTCAAATGGCAAAGGTGTACTGAGTGATGCTTCACAAGCAAGTGCTTTGGGTGAGTACATAGAACGTCTACAGACAAACAACTTCTTTATAGACTTTCACCTTCCACAAAGAAAATACTACCCCGATGAAGCTGCGTTTAGTTTTGATGAAAAATATCTCAGTGATGAACTTATGCAGATCTATAATCCAGATGGCAATCTCTCGCCTGAAGATTTAGTAGATTTTAACAGTGACTATGAAGATAAGATTGTTTGTCTCCCTTTTATAAAACAATCAACACAAGAAAAGACTTACATTCCTTTAAATATTTTAAGTAATCTCTATGTCAGTAATGGTTTAGCAACAGGCAACACACCCCTAGAAGCAAAAGTCCAATCTTTAAGTGAGATATTTGAACGATACGCAAAAATGCAAATCATAAAAAATGGTTACGCTTTGCCAAAATTTCCTGATGCCATTGTAGAAAAGTTCCCAAAAGTATATGAAGATGTTATAGCTCTGCGTAAACTTGGCTACATTGTAGAAGTCCTTGATGCTTCGCTTGGAGGAGAGTTTCCTGTGACTGCCATCTCTCTTATCAACCCTAAAAATGCGACTTTATTTGTCTCTTTTGGTGCACATCCCATACTTGAAGTTTCACTAGAGAGAACTATGACAGAGCTTATGCAAGGACGTTCTTTGAAGAATCTTGATAATTTTGAAGTACCTACTTTTGATATGAGTCTTGTCGCTGACAGCTTTAACCTTGAGTCACATTTTATAGATTCAAATGGTAAAATTGGTCTACCTTTTTTAAGTAAAAAGAAGAGCTTTGCTTATACTGCGTTTGACTATCAAGGAGACTCCACACAAGATGAGTACAACTATCTCACAAATATTTTAGAAAAGATGAATAAAGAAATGTATGTCAGAGAGTATGATTATCTAGGGTTTTATTCTTGTCAAATCATAGTGCCAAGTATCTCAGAAGTCTATCCTATAGATGATCTTATCTACAACAACAAAAACAACGCAAAACCCATACGAGATATGATTTTAAACTTTAAAGACTATGATCCCCAAGAGATTATGATACATATCGAATCTCTTGAAGATTCACTTAATGTTGAAAAGTACATCGGTGTTATCTTTGAGGAAAACTTTAGCATGGGAGAGTTTAAAGCACAAACTTTACTGCGTTTAGGTGAGTATGATGAAGCTTTAGAACTTTTAGAATACGGTACAAACAAGCTTGGTCATCTTGTCGTAGAACTCGCAAGAATGCAAGAGATGGAACTTGATTTTGCAGATTATAAAGATGCTTTATCTCATCTTTTTACACAAGAGCAAGTGCATAAAGCATTAGGTATTTTAGATGGTAGTGATTTTCTTATAAACACAACACTCCATCAAGATTATCACAATATGCTCATACTTTACGACAAACTAGAGAGAAAAAAATGTCAAATGAAATAAACCTTACACTCAAACCTGATTTTGTAGAACAGATTAAAAATGGCTACCCTTTACTCTTAAAAGAGTTCATAACAGACTGGAGCAAGGTCACACAAGAAGGTACGATTATAAACCTACGTGATAAAAAGAACAAATTTGTCGCTAAAGCTTACTATGGCATACAAAACAAAGGTCATGGCTGGGTTCTTTCACTCAATGAAAAAGAAATAATAGACAAAGAATTTTTCAAGCGTAGATTAAACGCAGCGATAGAGTATCGAAAAGAGTTTTATGCAGATAAGCAGACTACTGCGTTTAGAGTTGTTAACGGAGAGGGTGACGGGCTTCCGGGATTCACTGTGGATTATTTTGAAGGCTATTACCTCTTTACTTGGTACAGCATCGGAATCTACACACTCAAAGAACTTATACTCGATGCTTTTAAAGAGAGTGTTCAGTGCACAGGGATTTATCAAAAAAAACGCTTCGATACAAAGGGAATGTATCTTGATGATAAAGATGACTTTATCTACGGAGACAGAGCACCTGAGCCACTTTTGGTCAAAGAAAACGGTGTAAACTTTGCCATCTACCTTGATGATGGTGCTATGGTTGGGGTTTTTCTCGATCAAAGAGAAGTAAGAAAAGCCATTCGCGACAAATACGCAAAAGATAAAACTGTTCTCAACACCTTTTCATACACTGGCGCTTTTTCCGTATTTGCCGCTGTCGGAGGAGCGAAGAGTACTACAAGTGTGGATCTGGCTAAACGCAGCTTAACAAAAACTACGGAGCAGTTTAGTATCAACGCTATAGATTTATCAAAACAAAAGATTATCGTTGAAGATGTCTTTTTATATTTCAAGTATGCTGTAAGAAAAAAACTGCTTTTTGATATGGTAGTCGTAGACCCACCAAGCTTTGCGCGTTCTAAAAAACATACTTTTAGTGCAAACAGAGACTATGTGAAACTTCTCAAAGAAGTGATACAGATAACAAACAACGGAGGTATCATCGTAGCTTCCACAAACGCAGCAAATTTTAGTATGATGACTTTTCGAGGGTTTATTGATAAAGCATTTAAAGATTTAAAACTGAGATATAAAGTCTTGGAGAGTCATTCTCTGCCAAAAGATTTTCGTGTGCCAGAGAAATTTAAAGAGAGCGACTACTTAAAAGTAGTCTTTATAAGAAAGATAAAATCCTAAGCACTAAGGATTTTATCTACTGCTTTTTCAAAGTTTTCCAAATCTAGATCAAACTCTTCTATTGTCTCTTTTGCAACACAGAGAGACTCTTCCGTGATCTCACCATTTGGCATTACTGCTTCACGAACAGCTTTTAGCTGTGCTGCAGCGCGTTGTTCATCAGGGTTTGTTCCCTCTGGATCATCACTAAAACGAATGAGATGAACGGTATCTGCATCAAAGTTCCATTTGTGAAAAAGTGTTGCTGTTACATCTGTAGTTTGCGCACCACAGGCAGTTTTTTCTGCTTGAGAGATATCTTCTCCGCTCATTAACGCCATCTCAATGATACCAACTTTATCATCATCTATCAATGTTTTAGCAATGATAACACGTCCCAAGTCCACTAAAAATGCAGCAGGTGCTAAAGTAGCAAGACTTTTTGACTCTGTTCTGATAAGCCAGTTAAGCATTAGTGAAAGTTGTCTGTCACATGCAAGTGCAAACTCCTCTTTTGTCATTCCATACGGAGATAAATCAATCTTAAAATTATCAACAGCACTTCCAAGTGCAAAACTTCTGATAGCATCTTTACCAAGTAGTGCAACAGCCTGTTTTACACTTGTAATCTTATTTTTCAATCCATAAGCTGGAGAGTTCACCAAACGTAAAATATTTGCAGTTAAAATAGGATCTTTTTCTATCGCTTTTTGCATATCTTCAAGTGTAGAATCCGGATTATTATAAACACGTTCAACAGCCTGAACAGATTCCGGAAGCGGTGGAATATTGTCAATATTTTCTAAAAGAGTTTTTGTCATACTTAATACCTTTTTATATTTGTAAATTAATTGTAGTGCAAGTCATATAAATTAAGCATATAAGCCTGAAAAAATAGGTAAAATAGCTAAGATTGTTTACTCTCGTAACAATTCCTAAGCCTTCTCAAGTTTAAAATAACCTAAATAGTTTTTTATCGTCCGACCTGAATTGACCCAACTCTCGATTCCCCCACTCAGATTTACGACATTTTTGAAGCCTAAATCTTGTAATGTTTTA
>Ga0256840_1004060_pt1 | contig 11248 bp, 11 predicted proteins | sample 355202metaG_FD_185969 | JGI IMG/M metagenome (GOLD analysis project Ga0256840, IMG submission 185969) | Hydrothermal vent microbial communities from Mid Atlantic Ridge, Atlantic Ocean - 355-202 | ecosystem: Environmental > Aquatic > Marine > Hydrothermal vents | place: Atlantic Ocean: Mid...
CCAGCTCTTCTAGCTGATAGAGGAACCATCTATCTATTTTACACAAGTCAAAGATAGCATCTACTGTCATACCACGTCTAAGTCCTTCAAAGACATACAACATTCTATCTGCATGAGAACGACGTATTTCACGTACAAGCTCTTCACCATCACACTTGATAGGATTAAAGCCTGTAAGCCCTGTCTCTAGTGAACAAAGCGCTTTTTGGAAAGACTCTTTAAAGGTACGACCAATCGCCATCGCTTCCCCTACAGACTTCATCGCTGTGGTGAGTGTAGAGTTAGCCATCGGGAATTTCTCGAAAGTAAATCTAGGAAGTTTGGTGACAATATAGTCAATCACTGGCTCAAAAGAGGCAGGGGTACCTGTAATGTCATTGGTAATCTCATCAAGGGTAAAGCCAACAGCAAGTAGGGTAGCTACTTTGGCGATAGGATACCCTGTTGCTTTAGATGCGAGTGCAGAAGAGCGAGATACTCTTGGGTTCATCTCAATCACTATCATACGACCTGTATCTGGGTTGATAGAGAATTGTACGTTAGAACCACCTGTATCGACACCAATTTCACGTAAAATTTTGAAAGAGGCATCTCTCATATTTTGGTACTCTTTGTCAGTGAGTGTAAGAGCAGGTGCCATAGTAATAGAGTCACCCGTATGTACACCCATAGGGTCAAAGTTTTCTATAGAACATACGATGATACAGTTATCCGCCTTGTCACGTATAACTTCCATCTCGTACTCTTTCCAACCAAGGAGAGATTCCATAATCTCAATCTCACTAATAGGAGAGGCATCTAATCCTTCTTGTGCGAGTTTTTTGAACTCATCAATGTTGTATGCCACACCAGAACCACCACCAGCCATAGTGAATGACGCTCTGGAAATGACAGGGAAACCTATCTCTTTAGCGAGGGTAAGTGCTTCTTCGAGGTTGTAGGCATTGGCACTTTTAGGTAAATCCATACCGATTTTAATCATCGCTTCATTAAAGAGATGTCTGTCCTCACCTTTTTTAATGGCTGCAGGGTTTGCTCCTAAGAATTCAACATCTTTTAGCATACCTGCCTCATGCATATCCATAGCCACATTAAGTGCTGTTTGCCCACCCATAGTTGGTAAGATAGCATCAACATTTTCTTGTTTGATGATTTTAGAGATAACCTCTGCCGTGATAGGCTCTATATAGGTTCTATCTGCAAACTCAGGGTCTGTCATAATCGTAGCAGGATTGGAGTTGATAAGTACGACTCTATAGCCTAGTTCTTTTAGTGTTTTGGCAGCTTGTGTACCAGAATAGTCAAATTCACAGGCTTGTCCAATAACAATTGGTCCTGAACCGATAAGTAAAATAGTTTTGATGTCAGTGCGTTTTGGCATGAGGATATACCCTTGATTTTTAGTTTGATATTATACGTGTAATAGGCTCAAAAAGCCCTTAAAAATAAGGGCTTTTTGAGGAAATGAAGCTTTTAAAAGAGGTCTAATGTACTTCTGTTGCGTTTAGGTTTTCGTTTGACTCTTTTTACTTTTGGTTTTGGTGCTACAGGGACTTCTTCTATGGTTTCAGGTTGTATCATATCTTCTTGTGTTTGGTCTATACGTGATGGTATACTTGAAACCATAGGTTCACTATGATTGATATCCATAACGGTAATACTTACACTAGTGTTGGCTTCTTCAAGTACAGTTGTATCACACTCTTTTAGCGTCATCATTTTCGTCTTATTACTGTCAAAACCTTCAGTAAGTGTGGCTTTAGCATTATTGATGAGGAAAAATGTTTTAGGATGAAAAATGTCACTATAGGTTTTGATATGTGCCACGGTATAAGCACTTTGTATTTCTACTTTTTTAACGATACCTACAGGAATATTTGCAAAAAAGATATCATCAAGTCCAGAGGTAAACACTTTTTCCCCTACTTGTACATTGTGCCATTTTGGTATAAATTTGACAATCATTTCATTTTTCTCATGCCCCAAGGCTATACCAGGTGCTTTACTCTCCCCTATAAAAACAGAGAAACGACACTTTTCGTCAGAAGTTAAATAGCCATACAGTTGATTGCTATGTACACGAGCAGTACCTGCAACCACTCTTCCTTGGATGATACCATAGAGTTTATCTTCAAGTAAACCTTTTGGTTTGGTAAGTATCACTTGTGAAAAGCTATTGAGTTTTACATAAGATATAGTCTCTACAATAGAGATAGAAGAGACAGGTAAACGGCTTAAATCAGGTAAGACTTCATAAATATCTTTAACCTGTTCTATGTAATGCATCTGTTCAAGCAGACGTTTTCGTAAAATACGATTTTCATGAGAGAGTTTTTCAATAGATTCTTTTTGAAAGATGTAGCTATGGCTTTTATCTTCAACACTTTGTGTAAAGTTCTTATAGCTTTGTTTGATGGGATTAATCGCACCCAAGAGCGTATCGGTGATACGCTCATCATTTCTTGATAGTAGTACTGTTAACATCAGTAACAGTATAGCAATGATGACGAGTCTAGTCTTCATATGCCATTTGTTGGAGTAAATCTATTTCATCAAGTGCGATACCGGTACCTTTAGCTACAGCCAACAGAGGTTCTTCGGCAATGTATACAGGAAGTTTGACAATATCAGAGAGATATTTGTCTAGACCACGAATAAGTGCACCACCACCTGTAAGAACAATACCATTTTCTACGATGTCACCTGCAAGCTCTGGAGGTGTCTGCTCTAGCACATCTTTAAGTGCTTCGGCTATCTCTTCGATAGAGTCTTTCATGGCAGATCTAATGTGCTCAGAAGTGATTTCCATAGAAGCAAGGCTACCTTCAACTTGGTCTCTTCCTCTTACTGTTGTGACCAGATCTTCTTCTAAAGGAACCGCTGTACCAATTTTGATTTTAAGTTCTTCTGCAACCCTGTCACCAATAAGAAGGTTAAAGTTTTTCTTGATGTAGTCAATAATAGCTTGATCAATATTATCACCAGCCACACGAATAGACTTAGAAAGTACAAGCCCACCCAGTGAAGTCACACCAATTTCTGTCGTACCTCCACCAATGTCAACAACCAAGTTACCATTTGGGTCTTTTACTGGGATACCTGCACCAATAGCTGCTGCCATAGGCTCTTCAATGAGATAGACATAACGTGCCCCTGCATTTTCAGCAGAATCTTTTACGGCACGACGTTCAACTTGTGTCAGTCCATACGGTACACAAATAATGATACGAGGAGAAAAGAAACCTTTTCTTCTATGTGCTTTTTCAATGAAGTAACGAATCATCATCTCAGTCACTTCAAAGTCTGCGATGACACCATCTTTCATAGGACGAATAGCTTTAATGTTACCAGGTGTTTTACCAACCATGTCTTTTGCTTCTTGACCTACAGCCAAAATACGTTCTTGTCCATGTTTGTCGTACTGTATAGCAACGACTGAAGGCTCATTGATGCTGATACCTTGACCTTTTACAAGTACCAACGTATTGGCAGTTCCTAAGTCAATGGCTAAATCGTTGGAAAACATTCCTAATACTCTTTTAAACATATGCTATATCCTTTATGCTGTTTTTTTATCTTTTATATAGAGTGGTTTGGCACCAGACTCTACAACATCTTCTGTAATGACCACTTCATACCCAGAAAGTTCAGGAAGTTCATACATAATTTCAAGGAGTATCTCTTCCAATATAGAACGCAATCCTCTAGCTCCTGTTTTTCTATCTAAAGCTTTTTGTGCGATGAGTGACAGCGCACTCTCTTCAAAAGTCAGTGTCACATCATCAATCTCAAAAAGTTTTTGATACTGTCTTACCAATGAATTTTTAGGCTCAACCAAGATACGTACCATATCTTCTTTACTTATCTCACCTAGTGTTGCCAATACATGTAACCGCCCGATAAGCTCTGGGATAAGCCCATAAGTAACTAAGTCATCAGCTTCTACAAGGTGAAGCAGGTTTTCTTCTTCTTTTTTAGAACGTTTTTCTTGTCCAAAACCTAGTGTATTTGCACCCAATCTTCTTTTTAAAATGTCATTCAATCCATCAAAAGCACCACCACATATAAAGAGAATATTTGAGGTGTCTATCTGTATAAAATCTTGATTAGGATGTTTACGTCCCCCTTTAGGCGGGATGTTTACCACAGAACCTTCTATAAGCTTGAGTAGGGCTTGTTGCACCCCTTCACCAGAGACATCACGTGTAATAGAACGGTTTTCACCCATACGTGCTATCTTGTCCACCTCATCTATGAATACAATCCCTTGTTCTGCACGTTTGGGGTCACCATCTGCTGCCATAAGCAGTTTAGTAAGGATGTTTTCTACATCTTCACCCACATAACCCGCTTCAGTAAGATTGGTTGCATCTGCAATGGCGATAGGTACATTTAAAAATCTTGCAATGGTCTGTGCCAAAAGTGTTTTACCTGAACCTGTAGGCCCTATAAGCAATACATTCGACTTTGCAATTTGTGTATCATCTTCAACTATGTCTTTAAAAATACGCTTATAGTGGTTATACACAGCAACAGAAAGTGTCTTTTTCGCTTTCTCTTGTCCTATAACATACTCAGAAAGCATCGCGTCTATCTCTTTTGGTGTGTAAAGGGTATGTGTACCTAAGTCAGCGTGTGATTCTTCTTGTTCTTCTTCTCCAAACAAAATTTTATACGCAGACACCACACAGTTAGAGCAGATGTAAGCACTCTCTCCTGCTATAAGAGGGTTTTCTTCTGTCTCTTGGGCTTCACAAAAGCTACATGCTTTGGTTATTCTCATTATTTATCCTCACTCTTTTTATCTTCTGTTTTGACTCTGTTAAACGGTATGCCACGTTTAGATTTTTTTATAAACTCACATAAATGTTTCACTTTATCCGATGTCGTCGTCTCAAAAATGCTTTGTGCCACTTCTTGCAGTGGGTTACCTTGTTCAAAGAGCTCTCTATAGGCTACTTTGAGTGCATTTATCTCTTCTCTATCTATTTGACGTCTAAGTCCTGTAAGGTTCAGCCCTCTTAGGTTTGCACGGTTTCCTTCTGCTAAACAGTACGGAGGGATATCTTGTGCCAAAGCAGAAGCGCCACCTATCATCGCATAGTCACCGATATGTACAAACTGATGTACGGGTGTAAGCCCACCGATAACCACATGATTACCAAGTTCTACATGTCCTGCCAGTGTTGCCCCATTGGCTAAGATACAGCTATCGCCGATAATCACATCATGCCCTAGATGCACATAGCCCATAAGGAGGTTTCCGTTACCTATCTTTGTCACCGAGCCACCACCTTTGGTACCAGGGTTAAGCAAGGTAAATTCTCTAATGGTGTTATTATCTCCAATAACAAGCTGTACATCTTCCCCATTATATTTCAAATCTTGAGGAATAGTCCCTACAGCAGCATGCGAAAAAATACGGTTATTTTTCCCAATGGTTGTGTCACCATCTATCACTGCATGTGAAGCTACGGTTGTGTTGTCGCCGATTCTTACTTTTTTACCGACATAAGCAAATGGTCCTACCGAGACATTCTCTCCCAGTATCGCACCATCTTCTATCACGGCTGTTGGATGAATAAGTGACAAGATTATTTATCCACTATCATTGCTTTAAGTTCTGCTTGTGCAACCACTTTATCGTCTACATAGGCTTTGGCATCGAGTTGCCACACTGCACCTTTGTTTTTAATCACATTTATTTTGTATACAAGTTGGTCACCAGGAGTCACAGGAGAACGAAACTTCGCTTTGTCGATACTCATAAAATAAACGACCTTATTGGCAATCTCTTCTTGCGATGCATTGTCCATACTTTTAAATGCAAGTACACCGCCCGCTTGTGCCATACCCTCAATAATCATCACACCAGGATAAATAGGATGATCAGGAAAGTGTCCTTGGAACACAGGTTCAGAGATAGAAACATTTTTATATGCCTCTATATACTCACTAGCTCTAAGCTCTGTGACTCTGTCTACAAGTAAAAAGGGGTATCTATGTGGGAGTATTTCTTGAATTTCAACGACGTTATAAAGCACGGGAAAACCTTTGGATAATAATTTGCTATATTCTATCCAAAAGTTAGTAAATAATTGATAAATTAAAGTTCTATCAGCACTTCTTTGACATCGCTAAAAGTTCTACTTTGACAACGTAGTTCTATTTTTTTTGTAGGTATTTCATCTACCACCATGATGACAGAGACATCATAAGGAGTCACACCCAGCTTTGCACGTAAGTCTACTTCTTTGGCAAATGATGCAGGAGAGAAGATGAGTTCGGTGACATTACCATAATTACTATGGGTAAGCTTGTTATAGGTTTCAAGCGTAATAAAGCGTACCTCATCACGATTCATATAGTGTACATCACCTATGTGATACTCTATCTTCCCACGGCTATACTCTTTTTTGATACTTGAATAAGGTAAAATATGTGCAGGTACAATCTCTTTACGCACTTTGAGCCAGCCCATCGTCAAACGCCAGTTTAAAAACCGTTGTTTGATGATTTTATAGGGTTTTTCTGCCTCTTCTAACGCCCAACGTTTCTCATACATCTCTATACGTTCTTCTATGGATTCAGGCTGTACTTGTTTAGACACAGGCACAAAAAGTTCATCGGCAAGTTTTTCTTGTTGGTCTCTTTGTATATTGAGTGCATAGAGGCAGCCACAGTAGTCTTGACGGTAGAGTGCATCTTCTTTGGCAAGTATGTTTTGTTCTTGTGTGCCTGAGTCTTTTCTATAGTCAGGTGCCACAAACGAAACCCCAAGCTCTTTACCTAAGGCATCTCCAGCAACTTGTAGTTGTTCTAAAGATTTTTTAGGGCTTGTGAGTAGGGTAGAGGTATACAGCGTTTCGCCTAGCTCTTTGGCTTTGTGTGCAGAAACTTCAAAGCGTCTGTCAAAACAGATACCACAACGTGCCCCTTTTTCAGGCTCACTCTCCCAGCCTTTGACGAGCGAGAGCCATTTTTCTACATCATACTCGCCTTCCAGTAGTTCAATACCAAGCATCTTACAGCTACGTTTGACATCTAGCAGACGCAGGTAGTACTCAGAATACGGGTGAATGTTAGGGTCATAAAAAAATCCTGTGAGTTTCTCTTCTGAGTAGTCCTCGCGGAGTTTTTGTAAAAAGTAGTGGCTGTCTACAGAACAGCAGATGTGTATTAACATATTATTCCATTATAATTTTTGCGACATTCTTAGAACTACCATGTCCTAAGTATGTACGTAATTCTTCAGCCTTTTTGGCGAAGATTTCTCGGTCGGTATTGTAGTACTCTTTGAGCAAGTTGTCAACTGTGACTTCTTCTTGGAGTATTTCGTTATGCAAAGTCGTGTTGTTGTAGTGGGTCAAGATGATGTTTGCCAATCCCACTTGGGTAATGCCTAGCAGCTTTGTACCTATGAAAAAGTCTACCTTTTTTGCGATGTAGGCTAGGGTAAAAGGTACGCCTATAAGTGCTGCTTCAAGGGTGGCAGTACCTGAACAGATAAAGGCAAATTCAGAGCGTCTAAGTGCCTCATGGGTGTCACGGACTATCTCAAATTCTCTGTTACCTTTGTAAAGATGGGCTATCTTGTTTCGGCTAAATGAAGGGGGTATGACTAGCAGAGGGCGTATATCATTTCCTAGTTTACGTCTAAGCTCTAAGAAAATAGGCATAAGACGTGTTATCTCCGACTTACGACTCCCTGGCATAAAAGTAATGACATTTCTTGTATCTTCTTCTATGCGGTGTACGTTTATCTCGTCAAGCAAGGGATGACCAACATACTCAGCCTTTCCATGAGGATAGTAGTCCACTTCAAAAGGGAGTATGCCTAAGAGTTTGTCGCAGTACTGTTCTAGTTTTTTGGCACGTTTAGGACGGCTTGCCCATATCTGAGGGAGTATGTAGTAGATGATTTCTTTCTTTGGGTAGGCAGTTTTAAGTTTTTTAGCCAAAGGCAAGTTAAAGCCAGAGCTGTCCATAAGCAACACTTTGTCTGCATCACGAGCAAGCTCCACCATTTCATCGGCTACTTTAAAAAACCAACGCAGTTTCTTAATGGCATCCACCACACCCATAATAGCCATCTCAGAGATGTCATACAGTGCTGTGCCATTCTCTATACTTTTATCGAAGATACCCAAGAGTTCCACATCTTGCGTATGTTTCAGTATCTCTTTCAGGTGGAGGTTAGAGGAGGGTTCTAGGGCTGAGACGAGGAGTTTCATAGTATTCTACTTAAATAATTTGGAATGTGTACCAGTTCTTACGAGAGCAAGTTCTAGTATATTGTTGTCTATTCTGTAGATGAGTAGTAAGTCAGGTTTGACATGACACTCTCTACATTCAAGATAATTGCCTGTGAGTTTATGGTCTATATATGATTTGTCTAGCTCTTGACCTTCTGCTAGGGTACTAATGATATTTTTTAGAGCCTGCTTCTCTTGTGTAGTTAATTTCTTATAATCTTTTTTAAATGTCGTTGCACGAAATATGTTATACACTTAATCATCCAAGTCATCAAAAAGTGCATCTACAGAGTTAAATGTTTTTCCTTTTTTTTCTGCAAGCTCTTGTAGGGCTTTTTCTGTTTCTTTGTTAGGTATTTTTACTTCAAAAGGAAGCCCTTTATTCATAACTACCATAGAGTTAAATACACCTATAGCTTGTGAATAGCTAAGCCCCATTTGGTCTAATATTTCTTTGGCTTTATGATAGTTAGTTTCTTCTACTCTTATGGTGGTTTGTGTTTTCATCTTCTACCTTTGTGTACAATTACTCTTATTATATCCCAAATCACATACAAATGCAAATATGTATATCAAACTGTAAAATACCCAGCAACCAAAAACCCAATCCCAGCCAAAACCCCACCAATCAACGCATAAGGCAACTGCGTACGCACATGCTCCACATGGTCACAGCCTGCTGCCATAGAGCTAATGATGGTGGTGTCAGAGATAGGGGAAGCATGGTCGCCAAAGATGCCACCGCTAATGACCGCTGCGATAACTAGGGGGATGTCTAAGCCCATCGTCGCACCCAATGCCAAACCTATAGGCATCATGATAGAAAACGTCCCCCAGCTCGTCCCTGTGCTAAATGCGGTGATGGCGGCTACAAAGAAGATGAGCATCGGCATGAGTATAGGGGAGATGTTGCCTGAGAGGATGTGGGCTAGGTATTTGGCTGTGCCTAGGTCACCTATGACTTTTCCGATGAAGAGTGCAAAGAGGAGTATCATCGTGACAGGTATCATCTCGCCCATGCCTTCATAGAGTCCTTTGAAGTAGCTACGGTGTGTGAGCGTTTTAGACCCAACATAATAGAGATACATAAACAACAGTGTCACAATGACCGCATAGTATACCGAAGTAGAACCAGAACCTTTAAAAATGTCACCTTTCCCTGTGAGATATAAGCCCATAGGTACGGCAAGTACCATCACCACTAGAGGTAAAAGCATGGCATATGGGCTTGCTTTGCTGTCTGTTTTAAGAGGCGTATGGATGTACTCTCTTGGGGTACTGTGTTTCATAGCCCCTATCTCAAAGTCCCAAAAGATGACAGCTAGTACGATAAGCAGTGTAAAAATAGCATAAAAATTGTAGGGTATAGAACTCACCAATAAAGAGACAGGGTCACCAGAGATGACTTTAGTATCGACAGCTGAGAGGATGAGTCCTAAGAGCAATGCACCCCAGCCATTGAGAGGGATAAGTGAACAAATAGGTGCAGAGGTAGAGTCACAGATGTAGGCAAGTTTGGCTCTGCTTACGCCGTTTTTATCACACAGAGGCTTGGCAACCGTACCTGCGACAAGCGAAGTAATGCTAGACTCTATAAAAATCACCACACCGATGACATACGCCAAAAGCATCGCCCCTTTGGAAGAGTCTGTTTTTTTGGCTTTTTGTGACAACCAAGAGACGAACTGCTCTACTGCACTAGAGACAGTAAGTAGCCTGATAATAGACCCAACAAGTAGCATGAAGAGCAGGGTTTTGGTTATCCACCCCTCAGAAAAGAGTGAGATAATACCGTCAAAAAGAGCCACAAAAGCAGAGAGTGGATTGTAGCCGTTGAGTACAAGTAAACCTGCAAAGATACCACCCATTAAAGAGACTATGACATCTTTTGTTATAATGGCTAAAAAGATTGTGAGTAGTGGGATAACGATAGAAAGGATTCCATATTCCATGTTGTATGCCTTAGGTATATCTGGAAGTGGAGGCTTTAGCCCCACAAAACTATAGGGTGAGACTAAAGTCATCACTTCCGAAAATCTATAAAGGATTATAACACAATGAAAAAGATTTTACTTGTTTTTCTATTTGTCTGTCTGTCACTCCAAGCACAAATACCTGACACGAAACAGCTTATAGTGGTAACAACGAAAGATTGGTCTGCACCCAGTGGTGTGTTACAACGCTATGAAAAAGAGGGCAGTGTATGGCATAAAGTGGGTAAAGCCATAGACATCAAACTAGGACGAAACGGACTAGGCTGGGGGATAGGGCTGCATACCATACCTAAAGATGCCAAGTACATCAAAAAAGAGGGAGATGGCAAAGCGCCTGCGGGTATCTTTACTCTCAAACAAGCCTTTGGGTATTTCCCTTTTGTCGTGGACTACCCTTATGAAGTCTATAAAAGTACCGACCACTGTGTAGATGATGTAAACTCAAAGCTCTACAACAAAATAGTGGACTCTAGCAAAGTAAACATAGACTACAAAAGTAAAGAGCATATGCGGTTTCCAAAAAACTATTATAAATATGGCATCGTAGTCAACCATAACCATATAGATGAAGCAGGTGCGAAGAGAGGTGCTGGGTCATGTATATTTATACACATTAAGTCTGTGCCTACTGCGGGGTGTACTGTAATGCGTGAAGATGAGATGAAAGAGATAATTACGTGGTTGGATGTAAGCAGTCATCCACTTTTGGTGCAGGGGACTGTTGATGTGGTGAATGGATTATTAGAAGAGATTAAATGAAGTATATAAAATGGTTGTTGATACTAGTTATATCGTCAATTTTACTAGTAGTTTTCGTATACAATTTCTCTTTATTTATGCTCAATGACTTTGATATACATTTTCTAGCCATAGATAAACCCACAACTGACATTTCTAATACATACTGTATTGTACATAAAAAGTGATTTTAGTCTTTTGATTAGGCAGCGGATAGTCTTTGTAAGCAAGCTTGATGACTTTTAAAGTATTTTCATCAAG
>Ga0256840_1004061_pt1 | contig 11247 bp, 9 predicted proteins | sample 355202metaG_FD_185969 | JGI IMG/M metagenome (GOLD analysis project Ga0256840, IMG submission 185969) | Hydrothermal vent microbial communities from Mid Atlantic Ridge, Atlantic Ocean - 355-202 | ecosystem: Environmental > Aquatic > Marine > Hydrothermal vents | place: Atlantic Ocean: Mid...
CATACCGATGAAGATACATTCAAAGTACTTCCAAAAACAGCATACAGCCTAAAAGTAGGCTTTGCAGTCACCAATGCTAAATATAATATTGATGGTATTGAAGATGTTAGAGCATTATTAGGAAAGTTATAGGTACTTAACAGCTAGACAAGGGTGTCTTTTAAAGCTCGTACATCTTGTTTTAGCAGCTGGTCATCCCCTCTAATACCGATATCCTATAGACTCACAATAATCATAGCTGTCATAATATGAGTCGATATCTTCTACCGAGTAGGTTAACGATAGCTCGCCTTGATAAATTGAACCATAACCTTCAATTTCATAAAAACCTACACGTTGAAAAGGAATTCTAATTTTATTACCAGTAACTTCGGCATAAACCTCAAATCCTGATCCGTAAAAATTATCTAAGTAAATAACATAATCATCATAATAGTCTTTGGAAATACGCACATTGAAATAACTAATGACGTCTAACAATTCGCTATACTCTTCTATTTCATAAGTACCTACAAACCTATCTCTCACATCATAAGGAACAGGTTCTTCCTCTACATAAACGTTACATCCTGTGAATACTAATGCCATTACAACTCCAAAAACTAACTTTTTCATAATCTTAAAAACTTGGTCTCATTCTGTATAGTACAAGAATGAGACCAAGTTTTTAGATTTGATAATTTTTCAGAAGTATTCTACTTTCCTGACTTAATCATAGTATCGTCCTTGATTATGTTTCCTTTCTCGTCCACATCAATAATTTCATATCCCAATCGCAGTAATTTTGGCTTCAAAGATTCTTTATCACCAACCACGATGATATTCATATTATCTACCTGAATATTCTTCTTGGTTAATCTATTTACCTCTTCAGTAGTTATATTTTCAACTATTTCATTCTGCTTGTCAACAAAGTTTTTGTCCAAATCATAGTGTACAATTCTTCCTAAAAATCCTGCTTTTTGCCAAGGCGCTTCGTAGGCTCTAGCGTCTCTTTGACCAATAGAATTTTTCATGAAGCTTAGTTCCTCCTTTGTAATCCCCTCTTTATTGAACTTGGTGATTTCTTTCATAAATTCATAAACCGCACTATCCGTCACATTGGCTCTTACTCCAGCTCTTGCAGTATATGGACCAGGATCATCGCCACTGCTGAAATAAGAACGAGCACCATAGGTATAACCTTTATCTTCTCTTAGGTTCAAGTTAATACGACTGTTAAACGCACCACCCAACGTATAATTCGCTAAGTATGACTTGTAATAATCGCCCGTGGCATCGTACGGCATATCGGTCATGTAGCCTATTCTAATTTCAGACTGTGGCGCCTTTTTCTTATCGACCAAATACAATTTAGTTTTACCCAAATTATTTTTTGTTACAAGCTTTGGCATGTCCACTTTCTTAGCTTTCCAATTTTTAAGAAAACCAATTTTTGACATAATAGTTGCCTCATCAATATCTCCGACAATCACTACTTCCGAAACAGAAGGAGAGTAATATTTGGCATAAAAGTCCTTCACGTCATCAAGTGAAATATTATTTACAGTCTCCTCTATACCACTAGACGGAACAGACATGATATGATTATCACCGTATAAAAGTCGGCTATAAACATTGTCTGCAATGGTTACAGGTTGTTTTTGTTGTGCTTTTACACCTTCTAATTGCTGTTTCTTAACCCTTGAAAAATCTTCTTCACTAAATTTTGGGTTGAATAATTTTTCCTCCAACAATTTTAAAGTGGCATCCAAGTTTTTCACTAGTGAACGCATATTAACAGATGTACTGGTCGCTCCTGCATTTACACCAATCCTACTGCCTAGTTTTTCAAGTTCGACCGCAATCTCCTGTGCTGAGTAGTTTTTGGTAGACTCATTAAGCATCGAGGCAGTAAGAGCTGCCACTCCAGACTTTGATGGATCATGCGCCTCTAATTTGTGTCCTCCATTTATAGTTATCTGGACTGAGACAGTTGGTATCTCTGAACTTTTCATGCCAATGACTTTCAACCCATTTGCTTCATCAGTTCTCCAAAAATCAGGAACCTTCACTGCTGCAGCCTTACCGGCAGCAGGATTTATTGAACGGTCAAAAGTATCCTTTGCTTTATTGTAAGTCAAACCACTGTAGTCCGTGATAGGAAAAGGATTCTTTCCTTCCACTATCGCTGTAAAATCATTCGGCTTGGCAGGTACACCATCTGCCTTGGCTAATACGCTTTGAACTACCGCATACTTACCTTTAATATACTGATTATACACTCTAATTACATCCTCCTTAGTTACTTTTAGATACCTATCCAAATCCTTTTGAATAAAATTAGCATTCCCTGTAAATGTCTGAAAATTAGCTAATTGTGATACTTTTCCACTGACCGTAGCCAATCCATTAATCGTTCTAGACTCATACTTAGCTTTAAATTTTTCAATGTCCTTATCCGCTACACCGTTCATTTCAAAATCCTCTAAAGCATTCATAACATCTGCCTCCATATCTGCCAGTGAATTTCCAGGAAACGGCAAGACAAACATCGTCAACTCACCTGCCAATTCACTTGCAGGATTTGAAACGCTTGCTTGAATAGCTTTTTGTGTTTTTACAAATTTTCGATAAAAATAGGATGATTTTCCGCTGCCTATTATTTCTGCTAAACAATCCAATGGTGCTTCGTCAGCGTGAAACCTAGGTACTGTTGGATAGGTAATAATTAATGCCGGAAAGCGAATGTTTTTATCGTGATAAGAGATATACCTGTTAGCATCCAATGTTACAGGGTCTAATTTCATATTTTCTACTTTTTCTCCTCTTGGAATGCTTCCAAAGTACTTCTCTACCATTGCAACAACCTCTTGTGGATTCAAATCACCTCCTATAGTTAGCACAGCGTTATTTGGTCCATACCACCTCAGAAAAAAGTTTTTAAGATCATTTACATTGGCTCTATCCAAATCTTTCAACAAACCAATCGTCAGCCAGGAATATGGATGCCCATAAGGATATAATGCCCTTACATTATTTTCACTAAAAGGACCGTAAGGTCTATTATCATAATTTTGTTGCTTTTCATTTTTCACAGTCGATCGTTGTACTTCAAATTTCTTCTGTGTCACCGCATCAAGTAAAAATCCCATCCTATCCGATTCCAGCCAAAGCATCCGCTCTAGCTGATTACTAGGAACTGTTTCAAAATAATTAGTTCTATCTCTATTTGTAGTTCCATTCAGTGTTCCCCCTGATTCGGTCACAAATTTAAAGTGCTCTTCATCTGCTACATTTTCAGAACCTTGGAACATCATATGCTCAAAGAAATGGGCAAATCCAGATTTGTTAAGTTCTTCACGTGCTGATCCTACATGATAAGTAACATCAACATGTACCAATGGATCGGAATGATCTTCATGGATAACCAAAGTTAATCCATTTTCCAATTGGTATTTTTCATAAGGAATCACTAATTCATCACCGTTCTTTGTTACTTTTTCAATAAGTTTAGTTTGAGCAAAAATCATAGAAACAAACACAGTTAGGAATAGGGTCAATAAATAAGACAATTTCATTTTTTAGGGTTTATATTTTACAAAAAATTACATCACTCAAATCTAATTATTTCTACTAAAACAACAGCCTGCGAGATGAAGAATTCAGGTTAAACATCGTAGATATATGATGAACGGTTAATATTCTATTTGTAAATTCCATGTATTTCTTGAGTATGAATATTAAAAATAGTTAAATTCAAGAATACAACTGTTCAACTAATCTATATTTTTATTATTTTTGCTACTTCATCTAAATAATTAATACTGCATTGAGCAATTCTCTGGTCATCATTCCAACCTACAACGAAAAGGAAAATATCGAAGCGATAGTTCGTAGGGTGTTTGCGTTGAAAAGTGATTTTCATGTTTTGGTGGTGGATGACAATTCTCCAGATGGCACTTCAGAAATTGTCACAGAATTACAAAAAGAGTATGGCGAAGCACTATTATTACTCACCAGAAAAAACAAAACAGGGTTAGGCACCGCCTATATTGCAGCCTTCAAATATGCGCTTACACATCATTATGAATACATATTCGAAATGGATGCTGATTTTTCGCATAACCCAAAAGACCTTATCAGGTTAAAACATGCTTGCGAAAAAGAAGGGTATGATTTAGCAGTAGGTTCGCGATATGTAAAAGGTGTAAATGTAGTTAACTGGCCGCTTGCTAGGGTGCTACTCTCCTATTTTGCAAGTATCTATGTTCGATTTCTGACAGGCATGACCATCAAAGATCCAACTGCAGGATTCAAATGCTATAAAAGAAAAGTGCTAGAAACGATTAACTTAGATGGTATCAAATTTATCGGTTATGCCTTTCAGATTGAGATGAAATTTTCAGCTTGGAAACATGGGTTTAAAATCACAGAAGTACCCATTATTTTCACTGACAGAACCAAGGGCACCTCTAAATTATCAAAAGGGATTATCAAGGAAGGCGTTTTTGGTGTATTAAAAATGAAAGTCAGAAGTTGGTTTAAAACCTACAAAAATATTAATCAAACTTAATTGATTTTATTGGCTGAATCTTTGAAATTATCAGTGAAGGAATCACCAAAACTGCTGAAACAATAAGGATTGTAAGCAAATTCACTCCAATCACTACAGGCCAATTCCATTGTATCGGCACATAGTGCATAAAGTAATTTTCATAATCAAGGGGAATGATTTCAAACTGGTACTGTAAAAAAGCGATACCCAATCCTATGGCATCTCCTAATAACATTCCCTTTATAATAATCTGAACGCCATTGTAAATAAATAGCTTTCTGATTTGCCAATCGGATGCACCTAGGGCTTTCAGCAGCCCAATCATTTGCGTACGCTCCATAATTAGTATCAATAATATCGAAGCCATATTAAAACTTGCTATGAATAATATCAAGCCAATAAAAATCAATACCTGCCTTTTAATCAATGTCAGCCAGTCAAAAATTTGCACAAATCTGTCCGTTATTTTTTCGACATTCAAGTCAGAATCAAGGTCATTCAAAAGTATCTGCTCGGCTTCATCTATTTTCTCAAAATCATTGAGATACACCTCAAATGCCCCAACCTCATTATCTTTCCACTTGTTCAACTTCTGAATTAATGCCAAATCACCAATGATAATTTTTTCATCAAACTCCTCCAATCCAGTATTATAAATACCTTTTATCAGCAACTTCCTAGGGCGTGGTGGTTTTTGTATAAAATACATTACCACTTCATCCCCGAGTTTTAGGTGTAACGAATTCGCCATCTTCTGGCTAATGAGAATTTCTTTAGAATAAACAGAATCATTCTGGTTGATAAAACTACCCTTGATGATGTTTTCACTAAATCGCAGGCTATCAAAATCCATTCCAACACCTTTCAAAAGCGCTCCAGAAACACCTTCTTCTGTCTTCAGCAATCCAAATTTATAGCTTATCGACTGCACGTGCTCAATAAAATCATACTTTTTATAGTCCTTGTAAAAGTCCCGTTCCAAAGAAATAGGTTGTTCCTCATAGTAGCTGCCCATACTGAATTTCAAAACATTCAAATGTCCAGCAAAACTGAAATTCTTTTGCTCTATTTTATTTACAAAACCTCCAAGGATTAAGAAAGACAGCATCATGATTGCCAAGCCAATGGCGATGCTCGCCACGGCAATTTTATGAATCACTGCAGAGAACCCTCCCTCTTTGGTGCTGCGAATTCTTTTTGATATAAAGTAAGAGAAATTCAAAGTTTACTTATTTTTGGACTTTAAGATAAAAAATCAAAATAACCATATCATGGTGAAACAAACAATTATATACCTATCAATTTTTATAAGCTTTGCTTTTTGTGGAAATAAAACAACGGCAAATCAGCAAAACACCACTGAAAACCTAGCACCAGCTGACACTACCATACAAGTAGCTGCAAGTCAATTTGAAAAATACCTACCCCTACTAAAAGGTGAAAACATCGCATTGCTCGTCAACCAAACATCCATGGTGGGCGATACACATTTAGTAGATACTCTTCTAAGTTATGGTGTGACTATAAAAACCATTTTTTCTCCAGAGCATGGCTTTAGAGGAGATGCAGATGCAGGTGAAAAAATTGATAATTCCATTGATTCAAAAACAGGAATTCCATTGGTTTCCCTTTATGGGAAAACAAGAAAACCCACCAAAGAAATGCTTAAAAATATTGATGTGGTCGTCTTTGATATTCAAGATGTCGGCGTTCGGTTTTATACCTATATCAGCACCATGCATTATATCATGGAGGCATGTGCAGAAAATAACAAAAAATTAATAATTTTAGACCGACCAAATCCAAATGGAAATTATGTTGACGGTCCTGTATTAAACATGAAGTATCAGTCATTTGTGGGGATGCACCCCATTCCCATTGTACATGGATTAACGGTAGGAGAATTGGCGAAAATGATTAACGGAGAAGGGTGGTTAAAAGACAGTCTAACTTGCGATTTAACAGTCATTAAAGCGGTCAATTACAATCACCAAAAACGCTATCCCTTACCTGTCAAACCATCCCCAAATCTTCCAAATGACATCTCTATTGCTCTTTATCCCTCTTTATGCCTTTTTGAAGGGACAAAAATAAGTGTTGGTAGAGGCACACATTTTCCGTTTCAAGTAATTGGTTATCCAGACAAAAAATTTGGTACGTTTTCTTTTACACCAAAAAGTATTGACGGCATGTCCAAATATCCAAAGCATCAAGATAAAATCTGTTATGGCATTGATTTAAGGACTTCAGATTTTGAAGCGAAATTTAGCCTAAAACACTTGATTAATTTTTATAATATACATAAAGAACTTTATGCCAAACATGATGATAAAGAAATGTTTTTCAATGGTTTTTTCACAAAATTGGCAGGTACAGAAAAACTGCAACAGCAAATAGAATCAGGCCTGACCGGACCAGAAATTAAAGATAGTTGGAAAGCTGATTTGGATGCCTATAAAAAAATGAGACAGCAATATTTACTTTACGCAAATTAATGCAAAATTTAAAAGTAATTTTTATGGGAACTCCCGAATTTGCGGTAGCAAGTTTGGAGATTCTTATACATAATAAAGTGGATGTGGTAGCAGTAATTACCGCCCCAGACAAACCAAAAGGAAGGGGCAGAAAATTGGGCACATCGCCTGTTAAAGATGTCGCTGTTGCATATAGCATCCCTGTTTTACAGCCTACCAATTTGAAGTCACCAATCTTCATTGAGGAACTTGAAAGCTATCAGGCAGACTTGCAAATTGTCGTTGCTTTTCGCATGCTTCCTGCGATAGTATGGGATATGCCAAAGCGCGGCACCTTCAATTTACATGCCTCACTCCTACCACAATATCGTGGTGCAGCACCCATTAATTGGGCCATCATCAATGGAGAGAAGGAGACCGGTGTTACCACTTTTTTTCTAAAACAGGAGATTGATACAGGCAATATTATTTTCCAAGAAAAAGAACCTATTCATATCAACGATAACGTAGGAAGTCTCTACGAAAGGCTGATGCAAAAGGGTGCACTGTTGGTGTTAAAAACGGTACAGTCCATTGAAGATGAGGACTATACAGTAACAAAGCAAAACTTAGAAGCAGAGATAAAACATGCTCCAAAAATCTTTAAAGAAACCTGTGAAATAAATTGGCAGCAACCTGCCAAAAAAGTATATGACTTTATCAGAGGGCTTTCTCCCTACCCTGCGGCTTGGACAGTAATCAAAGATAAAACCTACAAAATTTACCAAACGGAAGTTATTGATAGAAACGGAAATTTAAAACCAGGCGAGTTTGAGACAGACGAAAAAACCTACCTACACATTAAATCCGAAGATAAACTAATCAATATCATAGAATTCCAGCCACAAGGTAAAAAGCGAATGAAGGTGGGTGATTTTTTGAGGGGAAATAAAATAAATTAGAAAAATGTCTAAAAACCCATACTGCCATTGTCTTTAGTATGAATTAAAATATATTTATGATGAAAAAATTTTTACTATTACTGCATGAGGACATTGAAATAATGGAAAAATTATCTCCTAAAGAAATGGAATCGCTAGGCAATGCACACATTGCATGGGCGACAAAATTGGGAGAACAAGGATATTTGCTTTCTGGAGATGGATTGGAAGAAAACGGAATTCAAATTACAGGTAAGGAAGCAGTCATAAAAGATGGTCCATATCTCGAATCAAAAGAAATGATCGGCGGTTATTTTCTACTTCAAGCAAAAGATTTAGAAACGATAGTAGAAATTGCTAAGGAATGTCCTTGTCATTTGTGGGGAGGCACCACAGAAATTCGTCCGATAATGGATTATGAATGTTAAAGACATGCAACATATTTCTGAAATAGAATCAAACTACAGAGCGTTATATGGAAAGCTCTATGCCGCTCTATTTAGTTTGTTTGGAGCAAAATATTCAAATCAGATTGAGGACGCCATTCAAAACTCCTTTTATAAATCTTTAAAAAGTTGGAAGCCTAATAAAATTCCTGAGAATAAAGAGAATTGGTTGTTTATTGTAGCGCGCAATGACCTCTTCAATCAAATAAAGCAGGAAAGAAAAATAGTATTGCATGCTCCTATTTTATCATTTGAAGAAAGTGGAGAAACACCACAAGAAGATTTAAGGTTACAAACAATATTATTTTTTGCAAGCATTGAGAATATATCTTCTCAAATTAAAATTATTTTTATACTCAAGAATATTTTTGGACTACACATCAAAGAGATTAGTCAATGTACTTTACTCAGTCAAGAAGCTATTTATAAAAGCATTAATAGAGCAAAAAAATCAATAACCAATAAGTATCAAAGTGAGCCATTTGATATCAATAGTACCAACATAGGGTATCAGGAAATAACAATTGTTGAAGAAATTTTATATGCTGTTTTCAATATTGGTTTTGATTCGTTTGATGAAAAAATTGAAACCATAGTAAACGATGATTTATGTCTTGAATCATTGGCACTGACAAAAGTACTATTCAAAGAGTTCAGGTACACCTCAAGCAAAAATCTAATTGCACTATTCTGTTTTCATTTGGCTAGAATTCCTGCAAAACTGAACGATGGGAAATTTATTCCATTTTTTAATCAAGAAACGAATAAATGGAATCAGCACTTTATTAAACTGGGATTTCATTACTTGGAAAAGCCAAAAGACCTCAACAAATACTATATCGAAGCGCTTATCACGAGTACGCACATGACTGCTACTAAAATAAATAATTCACATTGGAATAAAATCATTCAGCTCTATGAGTTGTTAATCTCAATTACAAATTCACCTATTCCCCAAATTAATTTGTGCTATTGTTTAAACAAAGCACAACGAACTGATGAGGCATTGAAAATTTTGGAAAGAATAGAAAGTGAGTTACCAAAAGAGCATTTCTATTTTTCTCTCGTCAAGGCTGATATCCTAAAAAAGAGTAATGCAAAAGAATCTAGTAAAATAGTTGACAACATGATGATTAATCTTAGTCAAACCATTAGAAAGCAACATATTTCGGAAAATATAACATTAAATTTCCATCAGCAATAAAACCTTTAAACCATCAAAACAATGAGAAATACTTTTTTTATAATGCTACTTTTATTCGTTATTTCATGCAGCACAAAGAATAATCAAAATACAGACAAAAACAATGCACTGGTAAAACAATACTTCAAACACTTCAATAATCATGATTGGAACAAAATGGCTGAGATGTATTCCACAACTGCTGAATTTAAAGACCCATCATTAGGACAGGGAATCATTAAACAGACCCGCAAGCAGATTATTCAAAAATACAGTGAATTGCATGAAATATTTCCAGATATAGTAGATGAAATTATCGAGATATATCCGTCAGGAAAAAGTAACGTAATTGTAGAATTCGTCTCCAAGGGAACTGCTCCTGATGGCTCCCAATTTGAATTGCCAATATGTACTATCTTTACAATTGAAAATGGACTAATTACAAAAGACTTTTCCTATTTTGACAATTTTGAAGAATAAATATCCTACTATCCACCATAATCTTATCTGCTGTAGAAACGATGATTAAAATTTTATTTAGTATACTTCTTGTTTTTAGTTTTTTCCAAGCGCTTTCACAAGAACCCATAAAAGGAAACATAACTAATATTTCGAATAATGAACCATTGACAGGAGCGGTCATTATGGGTTTACCGGACAGCACAATACTTGCAGTATCTGATAATTACGGAAAATTTATTCTTAAAGGCGTTACTCTTCCTAAGCAACTTGTTATTTCTATTCTCGGATATCAGCAAAAAGCAATCTCTATAAACAACAATGAATATTTATCGATTTCATTAAAAAGCAACCCACTAGAAATAGGAGAAGTAATTGTAAACGCCTATAGAACACCCATAAAACTACAAGATGTAGCAGGAGATATTTCTATCATTTCCAAAAGGGACTTATTACGCAACAATCAAGTTAACATAGCTTCTGCACTTAATAAGGTGCCTGGCATTTATATGCATTCGGGCGCATTGAATACCAATAGAATTACCATGCGAGGGATTGGTACACGAACTCCTTTTTCAACCAATAAAATTCGTGCATACCTCAATGAAATTCCGCTCACCTCTGGCGATGGAGAAACTACCATTGAGGATATAGATTTAAGTATTATAGACCGAGTGGCTGTTATCAAAGGACCTACCTCCAGCATCTTTGGGGCAGGCCTTGGCGGTACAATTCAGCTTATTTCAGCACCACCTGGTAATAATTTTACAAATATCAACGCTTCCTCAACTTTGGGTTCTTTTGGATTGCAAAGATATGTGGCAAAACTATCCCACAGCAAAAATAACAGCAGATTTAGCCTTGTATATAACAAAACACATAGTGATGGCTATAGGGATAACAATACCTATGATAGAAGCTCAATCACCGCTTTAGGAAGAATAGAAGGCTCTCATCAGTTTACATTTTTGGCAAGTTTTATCAAATTGAAAGCCTTCATTCCAAGTTCCTTAGACAGTGCAAATTTCAGCAACAATCCAAGTTCCGCTGCTTTTACCTGGGGTAAAACAAAGGGGTTTGAAGATTACAATAAAGGATTGTTTGGCATAGGACATGAAGTAAAATTAAACAAACATATCACCATTAAATCAAGCCTTTTCTCAAGCTTTAGAGATTCATATGAGCTAAGACCTTTTAATATTTTGAAGGAAAAATCACAGACCATTGG
>Ga0256840_1004062_pt1 | contig 11247 bp, 13 predicted proteins | sample 355202metaG_FD_185969 | JGI IMG/M metagenome (GOLD analysis project Ga0256840, IMG submission 185969) | Hydrothermal vent microbial communities from Mid Atlantic Ridge, Atlantic Ocean - 355-202 | ecosystem: Environmental > Aquatic > Marine > Hydrothermal vents | place: Atlantic Ocean: Mid...
ATTGATAGGGTAAAACGTTCGGAAAGCGGAATGATAGTTAAACCTGTTACCGTTTCTCCACAGCAAACAATTGCGGATGCCGAAGCTTTAATGAGAAAGTACAAGATTTCCGGTTTACCTGTAACTGATGATAATGGAAGACTTTTAGGAATTATTACAAATAGGGACATAAGATTTGTAAAAGATTTTTCAATAAAGATAGCTGATGTTATGACCAAGGAAAATCTTAAAATTGTGCCTGTCGGGACAACCCTTGAACAGGCAAAAGAGATACTTCATAAATATAAAATAGAAAAATTGCCCGTCGTTGATGAAAAAGGTTATCTGAAAGGTCTTATAACAATAAAAGATATAGAAAAGAAAGAGAAGTATCCGTTGGCGAGTAAAGATAGCCTTGGAAGACTTATGGTGGGAGCAGCCGTAGGTGTCGGTTCCGATAGTATCGATAGAGTGAGAGCCCTTGTTGAAGCTAGTGCTGATCTTATTGTTGTTGATACTGCTCACGGTCATTCCAGGAAAGTATTGGAGACCGTAGAAAAGATAAAGAATGAATTTCCGGAACTTGATGTTATAGCGGGAAATGTTGCAACTGCGGAAGCTACGGAAGCCTTGATAAAAGCAGGAGTTGATGCCGTGAAAGTTGGGATAGGTCCTGGTTCTATCTGTACGACAAGAATTGTTGCTGGTGTTGGTGTTCCTCAACTTACGGCAGTTACCGAATGTGTTAGAGTTGCAGATAAGTATGATGTATCCGTAATAGCTGATGGCGGAATTAAATTTTCTGGAGATGTAGCTAAAGCCGTAGGTGCAGGGGCAAGGGTTATTATGATAGGGAGTCTTTTTGCTGGAACAAAAGAGAGTCCCGGAGAACTGATTCTTTATCAAGGAAGGAGCTATAAAGTCTATAGGGGTATGGGTTCCCTTGGTGCTATGAAAAAAGGAAGTAAAGACAGATATTTCCAATCGGAAGTGGAGGAGAAAAAACTTGTTCCCGAAGGTATAGAGGGGATGGTTCCTTACAGAGGACCCCTTGCGGATACAATTCATCAGCTGATTGGTGGTTTGAAGGCCGGAATGGGATATTGTGGTGGAGCTAACATTGAAGAGATGAGAGAGAAAGCAAGATTTGTGAAAATAACTGCTGCCGGTCTTAAAGAATCCCATGTTCACGATGTAATTATTACGAAAGAAGCACCAAACTATTGGGTGGAAAGATAATTTCCGGGGGATAAATTCCCCCTTATTTTTCTTGCTTTTTTGGCTTCAGTTTTCAAGTTTCCGCTTTACATGTTGTAAGAGGATAAAGGTTTTTTACATGCCAATTTCATTTCCTTCTTTTCAAGTTTAACAAGACCGGATTTTTCAAGAACCTTTATATCATTATAGGTGTTTTTGTAATCTTTGTTGGCACCTTTTGCAAGTTCAGTAATACTTATTCCTTCTTTGTTGCGTAGAAAAAATGCAGTGGAATTTACGGTAATCCTCAAAAGTGAAGTAGTGGCTTTCTTTTGAAGAATCTCGGCTTTTCTAAGTGTGGAAAAAAAGAAAAACTTGAAATGTTTGAGTTTTCTCATCTGCTTCTTATTGTATCTTTTTCCTTTCTATTCCATTGCCGCATTCAAATAGTGTAAAATTCCTTAAAAACTTTCAGGAGGAGCTGTTATGGATATTAAAAAAATTTCGGCAGGAAAAAATGTTCCAGAAGATGTTTATGCGGTTATAGAAATTCCACAGGGGTCAAACATTAAATATGAGGTTGATAAAGAGAGCGGTGCTGTTTTTGTTGACAGATTCCTTTTCACTCCGATGTTCTATCCTGCAAATTATGGATTTATTCCGAATACGCTTGCCGATGACGGAGATCCAATCGATATTCTTGTTGTTTCAAGAACATCAGTTGCTCCTGGTTCCGTGATAAGATGCAGGCCTATCGGAGTTTTAATAATGGAAGATGAAAGCGGACAGGATGAGAAAATTTTGGCTGTTCCTGTTGATAAGCTTGATCTTAAATACAAAAATGTTAAGGAGATAACAGATATTCCCGAAGCTTTTTTAAATGAAATTAAACATTTTTTTGAACACTACAAAGATCTTGAACCTGGCAAATGGGTTAAATTAAAGGAATATAAAGGTTCTGAAGAAGCTAAGTCTCTTATTATAAAAGCTGTTGAAAACTGTAAGTAATTTATCCCGCCGTTAGGCGGGATTTCCAATTTCTTCTTTACAAATCGATGAATTTTAAAAATTTCCAAAATTAAGGAAAAATTCATAATTTATAGGTTATAGTTATTTTTAAACTGTTTCAAAATCTTAGAATAACAGGAGGGATCGTTGATATGGTGAATAAGTATGTTGAAGAGCTTGATGAATTGAAAAGGGATTTTATTGAAATTTCCGATATGGCTAGGAGAATTATATCGGAAGCTATGGAGGCTCTTATAGACAGAGATCCAGATAAAGCACGGGCAACTTATGAATATGACAAATTGATAGATCTGAAAGAGCTTGAAATTGAGGAGAAGTGTGTTAGGATTTTCGCTCTTTATCAGCCTGAAGCCTCTGATTTAAGATTTGTTGTATCAATTCTTAAAAGTATTGCCGACTTGGAGAGAGTAGGGGATCTCGCAAGGGATATCTGTGAAATAGCGATATATCTTTCGGAATATCCTCCGATAAAGCCTTATGTTGACCTTCCGAGGATGGCAATTATCGTTAAAGAGATGCTAAAAGATGCGATTTTGTCCATACTTAAATGTGATATAGAGATGGCAAAAGAGGTTATAGAGAAAGATGATATCGTGGATTCTTTCTATGATAGAATTACGGATGAGCTTATTGAGGTTGTGGAGAATGATCCGAAGACGGCTCATATAGCCGTAAGGCTGATACTTGTTACTCGCTCTCTCGAGAGAGTTGGAGATCATGCTACAAACATAGCCGAATTTGCTGTTTATATGAAAACCGGAGAGATAATAAAACACCAAAAGGCCCTTAAATGGTTAAGGGAACAGGAGGAAAAAAAGAATGAGCGAGAGTAATCGCTCGGCGGTTATAAAAGTTTTCCCGATTATGATAGCTTTTTTTCTTTTCTTGATTTTAATGATTAACTCTTTTGTTACCATAGATGCTGGAGAAGTTGGAATAAGGTTACGCCTTGGTAAGATAGACAAAGAGGAGCTTTATCCTGGCTTTCATTTTGTAATTCCGGCGATTGAAAAAGTTATTGTTTTCTCAACTCGAGTTGAGAAAATCGATATGACGCAGGTACATAGGAATCCTATATCTGCTCTCAGTATGGAGGGCTTGCCTGCCGTTCTTGATGTTACGATTCTTTATAGGATAGTTCCTTCGGAAACGGATGAGATATATAAAAATTTTGGTACAGATTATGCTCAAAAGCTTATAGTGCCTATTGCGAGGGAGTCGGTTAGGAATATTGTAGCTCAATATAAAATAGAGGACCTTTACTCTTCAAAAAGGGCAGAGTTACAGAAAAGAATTTCTCAAGAGATAAAAAATAGGTTGGAAGGAGATAATATTACCGTTATAGACCTTCTTTTGAGAAATGTAAAATTGCCGGCGAAAGTTGTTGAAAAAATTGAAGAGAAATTGAGAGCAAAAGAGGAAGCTGAAAAGATGAAGTTTGTTATACAGAGAGAGAAACTTGAAGCGGAGAGGAAAATAACGGAAGCCAAAGGTATAGCGGAATCAAATAAAATAATATCTCACTCTCTATCGAATTCCTATCTTCAGTGGTATTATCTTCAGTCTATTAAATCTCTTGCTAATGGTCCTAACAATACTTTTATAATAACTCCTTTTGATAAAAATTTGGTTCCTCTGCTTAATTTAAACAAGAAATGATAGTGCGATTTGAAAATCCTTTTCTGTTTTTTGAATACAGCATTTTTCTTAAAGCTCTAATCGGTTCCCTCTTAGTGGGGGTTATCTGTTCTATCATAGGAGTTTATGTTTATCTGAAGAAGATTTCTTTTATAGGAGCTGGTCTTGCTCATATTGCTTTTGCTGGTATCTCTTTCGGATTGATGATTGGTTTTTCTCCGATGTTCTGCGGATTTGTTTTTGCATTTTTTTCTGCTGTTTTACTATGGTCTTTAAGCCGTAAAGATAGATTAACTTCTGATTCCACTATAGGAATTCTTTTTGCCACAAGTATGGGCCTTGCCGTTTTTTTTCTTGGACTTTCTGGAAAATATCGTTCCCAGGCACTTTCCTATCTTTTTGGTAGTCCTTTAACTATTGAAACTGTGGATGTTATATTTTTGATGATAACCGCGCTTCTGCTTATCTTTTTTGTTATCTATTTTTATAGGGATATATATCTTACTATTTTTAGTGAGGAAATTGCAAAGGCTTCCGGTATTCCTACCGAGATTATAACTTTTTTCGTTACATTTTTTATCTCTGTAGCCGTTGTGAGTGCGATGAAAGCCGTTGGTGCTCTTTTAGTTTTCTCTCTTCTTGTTATTCCTCCAGCAGCGGCTTACGAAAATTCTAATGGATTATTAAAAATGCTTCTTCTTTCAGTTTTATTTGCGGTTCTTTCCGTTTTTATAGGAGTTTTACTCTCTTTCTCTCTTGATGTTCCTTCCGGAGCTATGATAACAATTGTTTCATTTCTATTATTTTTGTTATCATATATAAAAACTTTGGAGAATTAGATGGGAGCTAAAAAGAAGTTGAAAGTTTTGCTGGCAGGTGCTTTCAATTCAGGGAAAACTACATTTGTTAAAACTGTGAATAGTGAATGTTTTGATGGGGTGGAAGTTCCGAATTTTAATTCCGATACTCTTGAAGAAGTTGGCGGAACAACCACGGTCGGTCTCGATATTTCCCATATTAAGGTTGAAGATGCTGAATTTATTTTTATTGGCCTTCCCGGTCAAAAAAGGTTCTCTTTTTTATGGGATACTTTTGGAAATGATTTTGATATTATTATATTTGTTCATTCAGCGGAGCTTCCAACCGAAGATGTTCGTTTTTTTATAGATTATTTTTCAAAAACAGAAGTATGGGAAAAGGCAAAAAAGTTAATAGTTCTAACGAAAACGGATATATATCCCGATTTTGATAAAAGTAAATTGTTATCTTTTGGAATTCCAGTAATTACCTGCGATCCGAGAAAAAAAAGTGAAGTTAGCAGTGTTTTAAAGTTTATTTATAATGTTTCGATTTAGATAGAGCGAGGGAAGGAGAAGGAAGCTCCTTCCCCTTTTATCCTATCCATTTTGCAACATCTTTGGCAAAGTAAGTCAGGATTATATCGGCTCCGGCTCTTTTCATAGAAAGGAGTGTCTCTATTACTACTCGTTTTTCATCTATCCAATCATTCATAGCAGCTGCTTTTATCATTGAATATTCTCCACTAACGTTGTATGCGGCTGTCGGATATTTAAATGTTTCTTTAACAGCTTTTATAACATCCATATAAGAAAGTGCCGGTTTAACCATTACAATATCAGCACCTTCTTCTATATCAAGAGCTACTTCTCTTAACGCTTCATTTACGTTGGCGGGATCCATCTGGTAGCTTCTCCTGTCTCCAAAACTTGGAGTTGATTCGGCGGCATCTCTAAAAGGTCCGTAGTAGGCGGATGTATATTTTGCAGCATAAGACATTATCGGAATTTCTGTAAAATCGGCTTTATCAAGTCCTTTTCTTATCGCTTTTATCATTCCGTCCATCATTCCGGATGGAGCAACCATATCCGCCCCTGCTTTCGCATGAGAAACAACCTGTTTTTTAAGAAGTTCTAATGTTCTATCGTTGTCAACGTCACAGCTTTTTTCCGAACATTTCAAATATCCGCAGTGGCCGTGTGAGGTGTACTCGCAGAAACACACATCTGTAATAACATACATTTCCGGAACAGATTCCTTTATAGCTTTTATACTTCTTTGAATTATTCCGTCGTCTGAAAAGCTATCACTTCCAATATCGTCTTTTTTTTCAGGAATACCGAAAAGGATTATTGCTGGTATTCCAAGCTCTTTAACCTCTTTAACTTCTTCAATAACTTTATCTATCGAGTATCTGTATTGTCCTGGCATTGACTTTATCTCTTCTTTTACGTTTTCTCCTTCAACAATAAAAAGAGGATATATAAGGTCATTAACGGATAGATGGTTTTCTCTTACCATTTTTCTTATGTTTTCGTCCTTTCTTAATCTTCTTAGTCTTAGTTTTGGAAATTTTCCTGTTATCATGTTTCCTCCAAATTGTTTGTATTTTCTATTATTGTATCCACTATACCGCTTAAAGTGAACTCAGTAGGTATTTTCCATATATTGAATCCGGAATTGATTATTGCTTTAGCTGTGACATCTCCTATCGGAATTATTTTACATTTTTTAAGAGAGGTTTTTCCGGTTTCTCCTGATAAGTTTAAAAAACTTTTAAATGTCGATGGGCTTGTAAAAACTATTATATCTATCGGTTTAGAGAAAGCTCTTAGAAGTTTTTCTCTTTCTTCGGTATTAGTTACCGTTTCATAAACAATTATCTCTTCTGCCGATGCTCCCTTTTCCTGAATGAATTCCTTGAAAATTTCTCGTGCCACTTTTGGTCTTACTGTAAGAAACTTCTTGTTTTGGATATTTTTATCGGAAAAATAATATATTAAGCCCTCTCCGCTAAATTTGTCTGGAATTTCAGCTTCTATTCCGAACTCTTTCAGTTTTTTGGCGGTAGATTTTCCAACGGCAATAATCTTACAGTTTTTTATTGTTGAAGGAGATATCTTCAAAAAAAAGTGTTTTACACCGTTTTTACTGGAAAAGATGATGAAGTCAAATTTAGAAAAATCGATATCAGTTTTAAAGTCAATAGGTACTGTCTTTATGAGCGGGATTTCGACAGTTGCTATGTTTATATTTTGAAGTTTCTTTTTTAAACTTTCAGGTAAATATGAGGGAAAAAGAACCCTCATTATTGCTCCGTTTTTATATCGTCAAGAATCTCTTTCCCACCTCTTTCCAGTAACCTTTCCGCTATACCTTCACCAATTTCTTCAGGAGTTTTTTCAGAATAGAGCCCCCTCTCTTTTAAAAATTGCTTCCCGTCAAGGGATGCTATGAATGCCGTAACATAAATTCCGTTATCTTTTACTTGAGCATAGCACCCCATAGGAACTTGACAACCGCCCTCCACAGTTTTGAGGAAGGAGCGCTCAACTTCTGCTACGGTTTCGCTTTCTTTGTTATTTATAACTTTTCTAACTATTTTCTCTATCCTTTCATCGTTTTCTCTTCCTTCTATTCCGAGAATTCCTTGAGATACAGAAGGAATCATAATATCAGGTGATAAAACTTCGTCTATTTCATTTTCAAAACCAAGTCTTTTTACTCCCGCAGCAGCAAGAATTATGGCGTCGTATTTTCCTTCTTTAAGCTTTCTGATACGGGTATCGACATTTCCTCTTAAATCTTCTATTTGCAAGTCAGGTCTTGTTTTTATCAGTTGAGCTTTTCTTCTTAGGGAACTTGTCCCTACTTTTGCGTTTTCCGGCAAGTTTGTAAGGGTATATTTTCCGTTAGAGAGGAGAGCGTCTCTCGGATCTTCTCTATGAGAGTAAGCTATAAGTTTCAAACCTTGGGGAAGGATACTCGGGACATCTTTTAAGCTATGAACGGCTATATCAACTTCGCCATTTAACATAGCGTCTTCTATCTCTTTTGTAAAAAGCCCTTTGTCACCTATTTTGGCAAGCGGTGCATCAAGAATTTTATCCCCTTTTGTTACTATTTTTATGAGCTCAACTTCTACTTCCGGGAAATTTTCTTCTATTCTTTTTCTTACCCATTCAGATTGCCATAATGCAAGTTTGCTTTTCCTTGTTCCTATTTTTATTTTCAACTTTAAGCCTCCTTGTTAATCTTTGGAAAGTCCGAATATCTCTTTAAATACTTGGATATATGTTTTTTCCTCCGGCGCTTTTTGTTTAAATGTTGTTATCGGAGTGTGCAGAAGTTTGTTTATTATTATTTGTGTGAGATATTCAACTTGAGCTTTTTCTTCTTCCGACAGATTTATTTTCGATAGTCGTTTTTCAAGTTCTGTTTTTCTTATATCTTCCGCTTTTCTTTTGAGTTCAACTACAAGGGGTGTTACTTCATGTTCTTTAAGCCAGTGTATAAACCGGTTTACACATCCTTCGACTATTTTTTCCGCTTCTTTTGCGGCTCTTTTTCTCTCTTCGATATTTGCTTCGACAACTTCTTTGAGATTATCTATATCAAAAAGATATACATTTTCAAGGTTATCTATTTCGGGGTCAATGTCCCTTGGGACGGCAATATCTATCAGGAATAATGGTCTGTTTTCTCTTTTTGAAAGAAGATTTTCAATTAAGTTGTGAGTTAAAACGTAGCCGGGAGCTCCGGTTGAGCTTATTACAATATCGGAGGCCATTACGGTTTTTTCAAGGTCTTCCAGTTTGAAAGCTTTTCCTCCAAACTCTTCTGCAAGTTTTTCGGCTCTTTCCAGTGTTCTGTTAATAACGAAGACATTGTTGACACCTGAGCTTATGAGATGTTTTACCGCAAGTTCGGCCATCTCTCCCGCACCTATGATGGCAACGTTTTTATCGTAAAGTTGACAAAAAATCTTTTTTGCAAGTTCCACGGCGGCAAAACTTATTGATACTGCATTTTTTGCGATTGTGGTTTCTGTCCTGACTTTTTTGGAGATTTTTAAAGCGGTTTCGCAAAATCTGTTTATAACGATTCCTGCGGTTCCGACTTCCCGAGACTTTGAAAAAGCGGTTTTAAATTGAGAAATGATTTGAGGTTCTCCTATTACCATTGAGTCGAGACTTGAAGCAACGCGAAATCCGTGCCTTACTGCCATTTCTTGTGATTTAAAATATATGTAATCATTTAATTTTTCCGGTGATATTTTTCCTAACGTAGAGAGAAAGTTTTTTACGTCCTTGAACGGAGTTTCACTTCTTGTAACGAAATAAAATTCAACTCTGTTGCATGTTGACAGTATCATGCATTCGTCTATGGATGGGAGAGAGTTAAGTGTTAGAATGGCTTCTTCAAGTTTTTCTTCTTTTAGAGAGAATTTTTCTCTAATTTCTACAGGAGCTGTTTTATGGTTCATTCCAGCGACACAAATTTTTATATCACCCATTTATACCTCAGTTAGTTTAAAAAGAGTGCACACCTTTAAAAATGAGGTTAACACCTACGAAGTTTATCATAACAAGCACTGTTCCGACAACAGAAAGGTAACATAGCTTTTTACCGTTCCATTTACCGGAGATGTAAAGGTGCAATATCGCAGCATATATGAACCAAGTTATTAGAGTCAGGACTTGTTTAGGGTCCCAACTCCAGTATGTTCCAAACAGTTTTGCCGACCATATCGCCCCGGTAAACATGGATACCGTTATAAAAGTAAAACCGAAAGTGATACTGTTGTATATAATATTTTCAAGAAGCTTCAGCGAGGGTATTTTGTGATAGAAAATCGAGAATTTCTTTTTCTTTAGTTGTTTATCCAGGATAAGGTAAAGTAATGATACGATAGTAGAAAACATAAATGCTGCATAGCCTGTTAATGCGCTGAATATATGTGTTGTTCCTATTACTCCTACGGGAAACATGTCTTTCGGGATTCCTTTGCTAAAAACAGCTATTCCGGAGAATAAGGCAGCCCACGGAGTTAGAAAGATGCCGGAAATATGAAGTTTGTATTTTGTTGAGAAGTAAAGAAAAACGGAGATTGTTGAGATGGATAGTAAAGAGAAAACTCCTTTTGGCGTAAATAGGACGACACTTCCTTTTTTCGCGATAAGAGTTCCTATAAATAGCAAATTAGTTAAAAAACCTATTCTGCTTGCATAAAGTCCCACAATTGCAATTTTATCTTTTTTGGTTACAAGAAATAGCAGGTAATGTAAGGTTGCAAGAAGATAAAGAACAAGAGTCGTTAAGCCTATACTGTTGATAGTCATAGTTCACCTTTTAAGGTTAGAAATTTCCTTTTTCTGTATTCCGGATAAAACCTGATAAGTAGATTGATAAGTTCTTTTGCTTCTATCTGTCCCGGTGCGACAGCTTTATCTAAGAAGGTGTATGAGAGTAGTGAGCCGAATATAAAGCTATCTAATCTTGAAATGGAGCCCTTTTCTCCCATTAACATAAAAATTTTCGGAATTTCAATTTCCATAATGGTTGATGAAACTGCGGCGATATCTCTGTAACTGTTTGCTTTAAAGGCACACTTAACAATATCTGCAGAAAGAGATTTAGCTTTGCTAAAAATTTCCGTTAGGCTTTTTTTCTCAGGTGTTTTTTGGAAGTCGTGATATGAGATTATTGTTTTTTTCCCGCTTCCACTTGTTAGTGTTACTACCCTTTTTATTATTTCGGTGGCTCTGAGTTCTATATCTATCGCAGCAACGGAGGGATGATTTATGAGTTTTGAAAATAGGTTAAATCTTTTCTCTTCCGGGAGAGTACATTTTCCACCTTCCCATATTGGCCTGATCGTAGCTACGCAGTAAAATCCGAAATCTGCAATTATGTCAAGAAAATTTTCAATAGTTTCTTCATTTATCTCCTTTAATAGGTCTATTCGAGCTTCTATAAGGTCAACTTTTAATTCTCTTGCCTTAAATAGTTTTTCTTTTGTGTTTTCGCCGTCAATGGCTGCTATAACTCTTGGGATTTCTCCGACCTTAACGGTTCCGAATAACATGCTCTCACCTGTGTTTATAAATTTTCACTTCAATGTCTTGAACAGTTACAAGTCCTTCTTCTATTACTTCATCCAGTATGTTTAAAAAATCTTCTATTTTTTTTTGTTCATCAACTATTTCTATAATAATTGGTAGATTGATGGATAAGGATAATAAATCTATAGTGTGGATTTCAGAATGGCTTCCCATTCCTGCAACAGCTTTAAAAACAGTAGCTCCGGCAAGTTTATTTCTTTTAGCTTTTGTTAATATTACTTTCCATAAAGCTTTACCGTTGTATCTGTCTTCACTATCTATGTAAATTTTCAGAAGCTTCTTTTTCTCCATAGCTTTGCTCCATAATCTTTAATATTCTCTCGTAACTCTTAGAACTTCTTCCGGAGTGGTATCACCGTTTGCAATTTTTATTCTTCCTATATCTCTTAATGTCCTCATTCCTTCCAGTTTTGCTATTTGTCGAATATCATCACTGGTTTTCCCTTTTAGAATTGCATCTCTGACTTTAAAGCTCATTTCT
>Ga0256840_1004063_pt1 | contig 11246 bp, 7 predicted proteins | sample 355202metaG_FD_185969 | JGI IMG/M metagenome (GOLD analysis project Ga0256840, IMG submission 185969) | Hydrothermal vent microbial communities from Mid Atlantic Ridge, Atlantic Ocean - 355-202 | ecosystem: Environmental > Aquatic > Marine > Hydrothermal vents | place: Atlantic Ocean: Mid...
GAAGCTGATACATTTGGAAGTTTAATAATATTTCCATCTGGTTGAAGAACTACTTTTCCAAGTTCAGCAAGATTATCTTCGGCTAATCCCATAGCTGAAAGAACTCTTCCTGCTAATGAAATGTCAGAAGTTACAACTGAAACTCCTGCTGCTTGTGTAAATGCGTTTACGATTGGTAACAATGAGTAAGTAGCTAGTGCTGGTGCCTCATCAATTTTTGACCATATAATTTTAGGTAATGACATTTGTCGTCCTTATGTGTAGTTTAATAGCATGAGTTTAGCAATTTTTTTTAAATAGGGGAATTAAAGTTGGTTTTGGAGAAAAGTAAATTTATTATCTGTTTCTTTCTTACACAAAAGGGGTGCAGAGGTATTTTAAAATGTCTCTATATATAAAGATGTATGGAGTAAAACTACTCTATACATCTAAGGTTAGCATGAAGATTATCTCTTTGCTGTATTAATCCCAGGATTTTCTGGAGTTCCTATGTAATCACTAGGGGTAGAAAAGTTGTACTTAAACAATGCATAGATAGCACCTACAACCAATATACCAATAACGACCAAACGTACGGTTCTTCTTTTCTCTGGAGTCTCATTGTTGTTATAGTCATCAATCTGTTCTAATGATGGTTCGCCTTGTAAGTTCATAATATAATCCTTTGTTATTTTAATTATAAGCTTATATCATAGAGTTTCTGATAGTAAACTTATTGACATAGTCCTTGGTCATATTGACCCACGGTACGAATGATAGATGCTTTGTCAGCTTCTATCCGTTTGCCAGAGAGTTCACTTTGAATAACCCTGCTAATAAGCTGGTCAAGTCGTGTTACTTGATAACAACTCACTTTTGGCTCTTCATGGCTGTTACCCACACCCGAGTCGTCTGTTAACCAAAGGTATCTACCTTGGGTAAAGAGTGCTAAGTGACGCATAAGGTATTCAGCTTTCTCAGCCACACCCGAGGCACCTAATGGATAGATGTGTATACCCATTGCTCTAGCCTTTTCTATTATAGGCACCATTTGCTTAATCTTTTCATCATGAGGAGGAGCATCAGCTACTACAAATATCATTCGTACGCCATCTTTTGCTTTCCATGAAGCTTCAAGGGCTTTCTCTATTCCCTCATCCATCGCTTCTGGGTAGTCACCACCACCATTGGCAGACTGTTTTTCTAATTGTTTTTTCATTTTATTTTTATCAGCAGTAAAGTCAAAGTCTCTTACTATATAGTCGTCACCTTTATCACGGTAGAGTGTTAATCCAAAACGAATATCTACATTGGGGTGTTTCTTTTCCACATTTGAGACAATGGCATCAAACTCTTTGGTTAAGTAACGCATCTCATCGCCCATGCTTCCTGTAGTATCCACTACAAACATAAGGTCAAGGCTTTTAGGAAGTTCTTGGTTTGTACCAAAAGCGATGGTAAACTCTTTTTTACTACTTAGATTAATAGGTTTTGATTTACCATTAATCTCTATGGTTGTTTGTGTAGGAATTTTGTCTACGGTTGGAAAAATATAGAGAACACCTTGGCTGTTGGTATAACCTGTAAAATTACCTATTTTAACTCTAACACGGTTCATTCCCCTTCTATTAGCTCCTTCTATAGTGAGCTTAACACGGTCTTTGGTACGCATAAAAGGAAAAGTACTCTCGCCAGTTGACTGCAACAGTTTGTTTACGTATTTTTGAAAGTAGGTCAGGTTCAAGTTGTCGTCTATATCAGCAGCTGTTAATATGCCTGATTGCATTTCTCTTGGCTCAGGAGGTATGGGCATAATGACAGGTTCTTCAGAAGGAACAGGCATGATGCTAATAGTAGTAGACGCTGCACCTACAGATTCAGCAGCGTCTGACATAACAGAAGAGGGCATAATTGAAGGAAATACATCACCATCATATGCGTCAGATGTTCGTGCAGAAGTAGACGAAGTAGTTACTTCAGAAGAGACACTTTTTTTACCACAAGCAGTAAAAACAAGTAAAGATGTTAAGAGTGAAATTAGAAAATATCTCATGAGTTTCCTTTATATAAATATGCTTCATTATAGCAAAATAAAGTAGTAAATTTGTGAGAGAAAGATTAAGAGTTAAGAAGAGTAAAGCTACCCGTAAAGAGTAGCCTTATGTTGTAGTGTAGAGAAGATTAGTTCTCTCCAGCTGCACCTTTTTCAAGCATATTAACCATGGCTTCTTTTACAGTGTTTGCATATTCAAGCAGTTTAGGAGGTAGGGTATGTCCACCATGTATCATTAGGTCAAGGTTCATGGTATACAACCAGATATCACCATTGTCATCTTCAACAATACCAATTCTACAAGGCATAAATCCAACAAATTCACCAGAGTGGCTTAAGAAAATATCAGCAATACTTGGTGAGCAGTATGAACGAATATGTGTGTATTTCCCACCATCTTTCATAAACTTACCATCTCTAGGCATGGTTTTAGAATCAACCTTTGCCAATCCATACTCATCTCCAACTTCATCCATAACTTCAAGGGCATTTTGAATGGCTTCTTCTTTGGTTGAGCCTTCTTCGATAATAAGCTTTCTTTTTAGAATCATACCTTTTGCAGGGTCACCAGTTTCAATTACCTTACCAGCCATACTCATGTAAGCATTTAATGCTCCAGGGTCCATCTTACCTAGACTTGGTCCAAATTTAACCCCGACAAGAATAGCAGCAATAACTACAATAGCACCAATAATGGTAAAAATACCTTTAATAAAATTCATTTTGTTCCTTCAGAAAAATAGTGATTTAAAACAGTAACCAATTGGGCTGTTTAATGATTTATTATAACTAAATATTATTAAATAAAGGTTATAAAGTCAATTTATTTCATTATATCTATATACTATAAATCTTTTTGTTTACCATTTATTGGTTGTCTATTAATTTAAGTTTGATAAACTATAGTTTTCAAAAAATAATTTTAATAAACATAAAAGGAATATTTTATGAAACAAATAAAGACAGTGATTTTAAGTAGTTTTACTTTACTAATATTAAGTGCCTGTGATACGGGTAAAGAGTCAAAAGTAAATAATTTATTAGATGTTCCAACTATCTCAAGTAATTTTAAAAATCAATATTTAAATGCTATTAATCAAGCACGAAAAGAGAGTCAAGACTGTGGTACGTATGGTGATTTTTCTGCAGCACCTTTACTTACTTGGAATGAAAAACTTTATAACTCTGCTTATGCACATAGTAAGGATATGGCAACAACCAATACTTTTTCACATGCAGGTTCAGGTCAAGCATCTGATGAGGTTGGAGTATCACTTGGTAGAGGCAGTTCTGCAGGAGAGAGAATAAGTTTTTATGGTTATAAGTGGAGTAGGTATGCAGAAAATATTGGGGCTGGAACAGATATTGACAGTGCAGAAGAGATTGTTCTTCAATTAATGAACAGTGATGGTCACTGTGCCAATATTATGAACCCTTTATTTACCGAAGTTGGTATGGCAATGGTTAAAAACAGCAACACAGACTATGTACATTATTGGACACAAAATTTTGGACGACCTTAGATAGAGTAATTTTACTCTATCTGTTTATCACCAACTTCTCTTCCTCATAAATTCCAAGATTATTTATCTCAAGTAAAATAGAACGACTCACTTTCATTTTAGATTCAATAATAACATCAGAGAGTTTTGATTTAATATTCAGTTGCAGTGGGTGTCTCCCTGGGTATTTTTGAGCCAAACAAAAGAGCTCTTCAACCACTTTAGCATCTGGCATGAGGTTAATCGCCAAAATAACTGGGTCAGCTATAGGTTCAGGTGTGTGCTTTTTTTCTTTAATGGTTTTTACTTTCTCTTTTTTAGCATCTTTAAGTGACTCAATTTTCAAGATATTCATACGCGTAAAGTCGCCATCTTTGGTAATTTTTACTTTAAAGGCAATGGGTTTATTTAAGTCAAAATCTTCATCCAACTCTTTTAACCTATTTTCAAAGAGCATCAACTCAATGTTTCCATGCAAGTCCATAATATTGGCAATTCCAAACTTATTTCCTTTTTTAGAGATACGGGTGTTTACCTCTTCAATTTTACCAATAAATAGGGCTTGGGAACCATCTGCTAGGTCATCTATCTCTGAACTTAGGGTATATTTTATCTCACCCAGTTGTTCACGGTATTTGTCCAGTGGGTGACCTGAAACGTAGAACCCAAGTGACTCTTTCTCTATGGCTAAAATCTCTAAAAGGTCATACTCTTGCATATCTTTAATGTCCACCGTAACGGTGGTCATCTCCTCTGCATCACCAAAGAGTGAACCCACAGCCTGTTTTTTTGCCAACATTGCTTTTCCTGCTGCTTCGGTTATGGCTTCGACTTGGGTGATTAACGCACAACGAGAATGACCAAAGTCGTCAAATGCTCCTGCTTTTGATAAAGACTCTATAACCCTTTTATTTACTTTAGAGGCATCTATTCGTGAGACAAAATCGTTCATGTCTTTAAACTCACCACCCTCATCACGTGTGGCGATAATAGAACTAATCGCCACATCTCCAGCACCTTTTAAGGCTCCCATTCCAAAAAAGACTATCTTTTCCCCATCTATCTCATCAGCTTGAAAAACCAAGTCAGAACGGTTGATGTGTGGTGGACGCAGGGTAATGTTTAGGTTTTTAAGTTCATCGACATATTTAACAACTTTATCAGTATTGTTTTTTTCTAGCGTCAAAATTGCAGCCATAAACTCTGTAGGGTAGTAGTGCTTTAAAAATGAGGTATAAAAGGTAATCATCGCATAAGCAGCTGAGTGAGATTTGTTAAAACCATACCCAGCAAACTTAACAATGAGGTCGAAAAGTTCTTCGGCTGTCTGTTTGTGGAAGCCTTTTTTTTCTGCACCTACAGCAAATTCTTCTTTGAGTTTGTCCATCTCTTCTTTAATCTTTTTACCCATCGCACGACGCACTAAGTCAGCCCCACCCAAACTAAAGCCACCAATGGTTTGAACAATCTGCATAACTTGCTCTTGATAAACAATAACTCCATAAGTAGGTTTTAAAATGGGTTCGAGTTCAGGAAAAGCGTAGGTAATCTCAGCACGTCCATGTTTACGTTCCACAAAATCGTCGAGCATTCCAGACTCCATTGGTCCAGGTCGGTACAACGCCAACATCGCAATAATGTCTTCAAATCCATTTGGCTTAAGCTTTTTTGCCAAATCTTGCATACCTGCTGATTCTATCTGAAACAGTCCGAGTGTCTCACCTGTGGAGATGTACTCATAAACCTCAGGGTCATTAATGTCCTCTTCAATAAAGTTAATACGTTTTCCATGACGTTTTTCAACCAGTTTCAGAGCCTCTTCTATCACCGTTAGGGTCTTAAGACCCAAGAAGTCAAACTTAATAAGGTCAACATCTTCAACATATTTTCCGTTATATTGAGTCGCTAGGGTATCTTGCCCAGTTGGTTTAAAAATGGGGGTTTTTTTCCAAAGAGGCTCATTGGAAATAACAACTCCTGCTGCGTGAGTTCCTGCATTTCTGTTTAGACCTTCAAGGGCTAGGGCATAATCCCAAGTACGTTTTGCTAAAGGATTGGTATCACAAAGCTCTTTAATCTTTGGCTCTTTTTCAAATGAACTACTTAGGTTAATCCCCAACTCATCAGGAATAAGCTTTGCCATTGCATCTGCTTGTGAGTAGGGCATATCAAGTACACGTGCCACATCACGTATGACCCCTTTGGCTTGTAGCTTACCAAACGTAATGATTTGAGCAACGTTCACCCGACCATATTTGTTAATAACATAATCTAAAATCTCTTGACGACGGGCTTGACAGAAATCCATGTCGATATCTGGCATAGAGACTCTTTCAGGGTTCAGAAAACGCTCAAAAAGTAGACCGTAGGGAAGTGGGTCGATATCGGTAATTTCTAGGGAGTAGGCGACAAGGGAACCAGCAGCAGAACCACGCCCTGGACCTACGGGAATGTCCATCTGTTTGGCAGCATCGACAAATTCCCAAACAATGAGCATGTACCCAGGGAACTTCATGGAATTAATAATATCCATCTCTACTTGTAGTCGGTCACGGTACTCTTGGTGTCGCTCTTGGGGAACGATCTTTAAACGTTTTTCAAGACCTTTTTTACACAAATGGTTAAAGATAACAATATCATTATCAAGAGAATACTCTTCATCAGGAAAAGGTAGAATCACATCCTCTTCTTTAGCCGTTTCACGAGAAAATTTAAAGTTAGGAGGAGTTGGGTCTCCCAGTTTAATTTCAAGGTTACATTTGTCAGCTATCTCTTGGGTATTAGAGATGGCTTCTGGAATGTCAGCAAAAAGTTCAGCCATCTGTGCAGGAGACTTCACATAAAATTCATGCACCGAGTGACGCATACGATTGGGGTCATCGTAGAGTTTGTTCATCGCGATACACATAAATGCCTCATGTGCATCGGCATCTTTTTGAAGCGTATAGTGGGTGTCATTGGTGGCGATGATTTTAATACCAGTTTCACTGCTTATCTGAATAATCTGTTTGTCAATATTGTACTGATGGTCAATTCCATGACGCATGAGTTCCATGTAAAAATCATCACCAAAAACCTCTTTATATTTAAGTGCAACTCTTTTAGCTTCGTCGTAACCCAATGCTCCATTTTTAACATTACGCTCTGAAAGGTTCAAGTGCCAGTTAATCTCCCCTTGCAGACAAGCAGAAGAGCAGACAAGCCCTTCAGAATTTTCTTTGAGCATCTTCCAGTTTATTCGTGGATAGTAGTAAAAACCGTGCATATATGCTTGTGAACTCAGATACATAAGGTTTTTGTATCCTACATCATTTTTGGCATAAAGACAGAGGTGAAAGCGTTTACGTGTCGATTTATCACCTATCTCCTCTTCGTTATGAATGTAGGCTTCCATCCCAATAATGGGTTTGATTCCATTTTTTTTCATCTCATTATAAAAAGTAATGGTTCCAAACATGTTCCCATGGTCGGTCATGGCTACAGAGTCCATGCCCATCTCTTTTATTTTTTTGGCTAAAACAGGAATTTTATTCGCTCCATCAAGCATGGAAAATTCAGTATGGAGGTGTAGGTGGGTAAATTTTGGCTTACTTAAGTTAGGTAAGTCTTCTGGTTCTTGTGACATGGTTTTGCCTTAAAAAATATGTTTTTTCTTGATTTAAATATAGCGTATTTTATTTTAGGGGTGGGTGAAAAAATTGGAGGTTATTTACTTTAACCTCTCCCCCACCAACGCATTAACAACCTTAGGATTCCCTTTCCCTTTGGTAGCCTTCAAAACCTGTCCAACAAAAAAGCCTAAAAGCTTACTGTTTCCAGCTCTAAACTTCTCAACATTGTCAGGGTTTTTAGCAATAATCTCATCAATAATAGGCAAAATCACAGCAGGGTCACTAATCTGAACTAGCCCTTTAGCTTCAACTATTTTACTTGGGTTTTCTCCACTCTTTAGCATCTCTTCAAATACTTGTTTCGCAATCTTATTTGAAATAGTCGCATCATCAATCATTTTAACAAGTTCTGCTATTTGTGTTGGAGAGAATTTAAGCTTATTTAAGCTCTTTGCTTTTAGCTCTCTGGCCACTTCATTGGTTACAATATTGGCTAGATTTACAGGCTTAGAAACTCCAGCCAAAGCTTCTTCATAAAAAGAAGACAATTGTTTATCACGTGCTAGAGTATTGGCTACTTCAAAATTTAATTTTAATTCATTCGTATATTTGTCAAATAGGGCTTGTTGAGCTCCACTCATGGCTATTACTTCACCGTCTATTTGTACTTTTTTAGCTTCAGGCTTAACTTTAGTTATTTTTTTCTTTTTACCCCAAGAGTCTTTTAATCCAACAATTTTATTGAACACAGGATTTTCGTCAGTATAGTCAATAGGATCAGCATAGAAATACCCTTGTCTCTCAAATTGAAGTCTCTCATCAGGTTTGTTCATGATTACAGCAGGTTCAATGAGTGCATCTTTAATAATTTGTAAAGAGTTGGGGTTTAAATCCTCTACTCCTTCGGGAGCTTCATCTTTAAAAAGTCTATCATAAACACGTACTTCTACTTTTCTAGCTTGTTCAGCATCTACCCATTGAATGGCACTTTTAACTTTGATATCACTGGTGTCTGAGCCACTTTTAGAATCAGGATGGTACTCTGCTTTTATCTCTAGAATCTTTCCCTCAGCATCTTTTATAAGCTCTTTACAAGTGATAATATACGCATGTCTTAATCTTACAGATTGTTCAGGAGTCAAACGGAAATAGCCTTTTGGAGGGTTCTCCATAAAGTCATCACGTTCTATATAAATCTCTTTCGAAAAAGGAATTTTTCTTGAACCCTCTTTAGGTATATCATGTGGGTAGTATGGAGCATCTATCTCTTCTGTACCCTCATAGTTTGTAATGGTCACTTTAAGTGGGTCAAGTACAGCCAAAACTCTTGGTACTTTTGTGTTTAAATCATCTCGTATAGAAAACTCTAGTTGTGCGACATCAACCATAGAGTTGGCTTTGGCAATACCGATGCCATTACAAAAATTTAAGATAGACTCTGATGTATACCCTCTTCTTTTGTATCCTGCAATGGTTGGTAAACGAGGGTCATCCCAACCATTTACTTTTCCTTCGTTGACCAGTTCTAGTAACTTTCGTTTACTCATCACCGTATAGTTAATGCCCAATCGTGCAAACTCATACTGATATGGTCTTTTTGCTGAAAGTCCAATTGTATCAAGTACCCAGTCATAAATGGCACGGTTATTTTCAAACTCTAATGTACAAAGAGAGTGTGTAATGCCTTCCATGTAATCAGAGAGACAGTGAGCAAAATCATACATCGGGTAGATATGCCACTCATCCCCTGTTCTATAGTGTTCAACATTTCTTATACGGTAAAGTAGTGGATCTCTCATTTGCATGTTGGGTGCAGACATATCTATTTTGGCTCGAAGAATATGCGTACCATCTTTAAACTCACCCTTTTTCATGCGTTCAAAAAGGTCTAAATTCTCTTCAATAGAACGCTGGGCATATTTACTACGTTTTCCAGCTTTTGTCACGGTTCCACGATTTTCACGTATCTCCTCTTCACTCGCACTGTCAACATAGGCTTTACCCATTTGAATGAGTTTAATGGCATAGTTGTAGAGTTCAGGAAAATAGTTAGAGGTATAGCGAACATTCCCCTCCCAGGTAAACCCAAGCCACTCTACAGCATCTTTAAGAGCTTTTACGTATTGGGTGTCTTCTGTTGTTGGATTGGTATCATCCATTCTAAGGTTACAGTGACCATTATAGTCATTGGCAATACCAAAATTGATACAGATAGATTTAGCATGTCCAATATGTGGAAAGCCATTAGGCTCTGGAGGAAAGCGTGTATGAACCTCGTTATATTTACCTGACTTTAAATCCTCTTCAACTATTGACCGTAAAAAATCTTTGCTCTCACTACTGCTCTTGTGCATTATTATTAAACCTTTTTTTAATTTCATAATTTTTATATATTTTCCCAGATTATAGCAAAACTTAGATTGTTTCCTATACAATATGGATAATTAATTTTTGGAGTGAATATGAATGAAATTTTTTTAGCCATTAATGCATTTGCTGATAATGTACTAATGTTTGATATCTTTTTTGGAGCCATTGAGGGTACCAAAATGCCTTTTGTTGTGGCATGGTTGATAGTGGGTGGAGTTTATCTTACTTTTAAAATGGGTTTTGTAAACCTACGAATGTTTGCTCACTCTTTTAATATCGTAAGAGGAAGGTACCATACGAAAGAAGACAAAGGGGTTATCTCTCCTTTTCAATCATTGGCAACGGCACTCTCTGCAACGGTAGGGATTGGTAATATTGCTGCTGTCTCTATTGCCATCTCCATAGGTGGTGCAGGGGCTGCATTTTGGATGATAATGGCAGGATTTTTGGGCATGACTCTAAAGTTTACTGAGGTGACACTTTCAGTTAAATATAGAGAATTTCTACCTGATGGAACCATTATGGGTGGAGGTATGGAGTATCTTTCTCGTGGATTAGCCGATAAAGGTATGCCAAAAACTGGTAAAAATATGGCAATGATTTTTGCATTTTTTATGATTTTAGGAGCCATTGGGGCAGGAAATACCTTTCAGATATCTCAATCATTAACCATTATGCAAGGGCAGGTTACTTTTTTTGAAACTTATCCTTATGCGTTTGGTATTTTGATGGCTATTATTACAGGTTTGGTAATTATTGGAGGTATTAAACGTATTGCTCATGTGGCAGAGGCGATTGTTCCTTTTATGGTTATGTTTTATTTGGCAATGGTTTTTTGGGTTCTAGGAACCTATTTTACAGCTATTCCTGCAGCATTTGGGCTTATAATTACAGAAGCTTTTACTCCAACGGCTGTTGCAGGTGGAGTTTTAGGAGCCATGGCTCAAGGGTTTCAACGAGCTGTCTTCTCTAATGAAGCAGGGTTAGGTTCAGCAGGTATTGCTCATGCACCAGCTAGAGTCAAGTACCCAATACGTCAAGGTTTGGTTTCACTCTATGAGCCATTTATCGACACCGTTGTGGTCTGTACCATGACAGCATTGGTTATTATCTTAACAGGTGTTTATACGGGTGGAACTTCTGAGCTTCAAGCCATTATTGATGCGAAGCAGGGTGCTGCTTTGACTTCTGCAGCCTTTGGTTCAGTTGTATCTTGGTTCCCTACTATTCTTGGTGGTGCTATTTTTATGTTTGCATTCTCTACCATGATTTCATGGTCATACTACGGAGAGAGAGCATGGGTTTACCTTTTTGGTCTTAAATCATCGATTGTTTTTAAACTTATATTTTTATCGTTTATTATTATTGCTACAGTGGTAGATACAGGAACAATGGTTGATTTTTCATCTATTTTATTCTTGGCATTGGCACTACCGAATATATTTGGACTGATTATTATGTCAGGTGATGTAAAGGCGATGTTAAAAGATTATTTGACGAAGTTGAAGTCTGGTGAGTTGGATAGAGAAGCTATAAGAGATTAGTTATTTTCTTCGTAAGGGTAGACCGATGTGTCTACCCTTAAAAAGAGATTACGGTGTACCCCGAATCAAACGTGTATAGGCATCAACCAATGATGTATAGGGAGGAACATAAACAGTTTTAGACTTTCCATCTATTTTGATGGTCTGTTTCATGTCAAAGTGTAGGTGAATAGAGGTTTTAGTGCTT
>Ga0256840_1004064_pt1 | contig 11245 bp, 11 predicted proteins | sample 355202metaG_FD_185969 | JGI IMG/M metagenome (GOLD analysis project Ga0256840, IMG submission 185969) | Hydrothermal vent microbial communities from Mid Atlantic Ridge, Atlantic Ocean - 355-202 | ecosystem: Environmental > Aquatic > Marine > Hydrothermal vents | place: Atlantic Ocean: Mid...
GGATAATTCATACCGGCACCATGGTTTTTACCATGACAACGTAATAAACAATATCCGCTATTGGTTCCTGTTTTAACAAAGCGAAGATTTCCATTTCTAGGCTGAACAATATTAACATCAAAATTAATTAAATGCGAGTTATTGGTCGTATTTCCTTGAGTACTACTAATGCCATGCGAATCATGACAAGCACTACAAGGAGTATCCTCCTTTCGAATATGTGTATCATGTTCAGTAAATGATTCATCATTTAATATTGAAGTTCTGCTATGACAACTATAGCAAAGTTCGTAATTTGCATACGACTCCTGAGTATAATCAGCAGTTTCATAACGGTATTTTAATATATTCGGATAGATTGAACCATGTGGCCCTGCCGGTGCCGTACCATTACTTGCATGACAATCACTACAATAAATTACACTCGACTCATTTAAAGGAGCTATTAAACTGGGAACATTACTATTTTTTCCGGGTCCTCCAACCGGATGAAAAGAAGGATTACTCAAATCAAACTCAAGACGCGTATTTGCTTGTGCAATTTGTCGTGAGGTTGAACTTCCTACAACCGGATTATCCGCATGACACCGGTAACAAAGCTCATATTCATATTGAATAACATTTACCGGATTACCGCTTTGGTTAATGCCCCTCACTCCGGCAAGAAAACCGTTTGCATTAGGGGCAGATGCCGTTGAATTATTAACCGCATGTGGGTTATGACAATCTGTACATTCTACATGGGTTACAGCCGGATCTGCATTTTCAACAGGAGTGTGTATTTGATTATAAGCAAACACATTATGACGATAAACCTTATTCATTTCAGCTTCAATATCTGTATTTGCAACATTTCCATTATGGCAATCTAAACAATTACTTTCTTCAAAATTAGATTTTAATAAGCGGGCTTTACCATTAGCATTGTGCGTATTATGACAACTTGCGCAAGCATTTTCGGCAACTGTTGGGTAAGGAGTTTCAATATGTGCCCAAGGATTAGTGCCTGAACCATTCCATGTTGCAGATGAACTTTGATGGGTTGAAGCAGCCCAATAATTTCTGTCATGACAATTAAAGCACAAATTAGAATAACTTGTAGTTGATAAAAGGAATTTTTTATAAGTATTATTATGTGGGTCATGACATGATGTACATTGTAATTTACCGTTATTATCAACTTTTGAAGGATTCAGGGGAGGATATTTTAATTGCCCATCGGCAGCTGCTAAAGATGAATTAAAGACAAAAGAAACCGGATGATCGTCTGAAAGGTCAGTTGTAAAGTTCCTATTTCCTGAAATTACATTATTATTTCCTACAAATTGAATATCTGTGGTTTTACTTCTTACTTTTCCTAAGGCAGTTGTTCCATCATGGCAAGATAAACACAATAAGGAAGCACCATCAGGCTGACCGGGTGTTGCGAGAAATGTGTTACTAACAGCATTATCATACAAAACATAAACAGAGCCCGGATCATCACGATTCCACAAGGGACCCATCGGGTTTGAATTATGCGGGGTATGACAAAACACACACACTTCCGACTCTGATGTGGCTTTAATTGTTCCGGGACTACTTACCGATAAATTATGCAAACTACTTACCACTGATTGTGCATTTGCAAATAAAATAAAAACAAATACATTTAATATGATAAAACCGGCTCTTTTCATACTCTATAATTTTATACACAAAAAAAACTCCTGTTAAAAACTTAGTATAACATATATTATGCCTAATAAATTAATATATGCAACCAGCGACAAATCCAAACACAACACACTAATAAGCAATGCATTAAAACCCGAAAAAGGGTAAAATTAGATTTTAGAATAAACAAATATACAAAAATAGTGGGGCATAAGAAACATAAATTGGGGGATATAACCCAGTGTTAAAATTTTTGAAGTTGCTTTATGCAAATAAAAGACAATTACATAATATTGTATTATGAGCAGAGAAAATTAAAAATAGGGTACTACCTAAATTGAGCGTTTAGGTACTAGAAGGTTTCCACAAATTTTCAGCACAGCTGATTGTTATGTGCGTAATTATGGAAACTTTTTAGTGCTAAATAATTTATGACTTTCATCGTTTAAAATCGGTCGATTTAGAAATTATTCTTTATTTAACAATTTACCATTCACAAGTTGAAATATTTGCACCCGGGTATTGTAAGTATCCGCAATATAAATATAATTATTCTCATCAATATATATACCTGTAGGCATCCAGAATTGAGCTTTACCCTGTCCTTGTTCACCAAACCTGTATAAAAAATTGCCTGCTTGGTCAAAAACTTGAACCACATGAAACAGAGCATCAGCAACATAAATATTTCCAAAAGAATCAGTGGCTATGCCTTTTGGTCTTGCCATATATCCCGATGCATCGCCAATTTGCCCGAAAGTTGAAACAAATTCACCGCTTGAATTAAAAATTTGAATTCTAAAATTCATTGAATCAACAACATAAACATTCCCTTTTACATCAACCCATATAAAGGTAGGAAAATTAAATGTTCCATTCGCAGTTCCTCGTCCTCCTATTTTTTTTATTAATTGTCCGGTATTTGCATTTAAAATTAATATTCTGTGTGCACCGGTTTCTACAACCCATAATTGATTGTTCTTAGGAGAATATGCTATACCGGTTGGTTGATTTAATTCAAGCGTATTATTAATAGGTAAAATTTTCTTTTTATTAAAATCAATCTTATATACATTTTTTAAATGAGAATCGGTAAAAAAAATAGAACCGTCCGAAGACTTACACATATCTATCAATGAAGAAAATCCTTTTAATTGTTTTAAAATAAACTTTGGGGTTTCAAGTGTATTTTCTTTAATTTTAACAATAGCTCCGTTAGCTTGGTCGATGAGCCAAAATTCTTTGGGATTTTTGGCTAATACATTAAATGGTTTTGATAAAACAAACTCTTCCTTACCAAAAAGTATATGTCCAAGGCGCTTGGAAAACTTAATTGCAGCTTTTTCACTTGGCGGGTACTGACTAACCCAGCGAACATAGGGTGCATCCTGCTGTTTGCTTTCTTGTGCAAAAGTAAAATAACAACTATTCAGCAGTAATAAAAGTAAAATTGATATGGATTCTCGAAACATAAGAATAATGCTATGGATGAAAGGCAAAGTTAAGCTCTTTTAAGCAAAGTACAAATAGTAATCATATATAAGCTAAATTAAGCAATTATAAACTTTGAAAACCTCAAATAATTTTACAATCAAAGACTTATCAGTTTTTTCTGTCTTTTATCGCTCAGTTATTAGCAGGAAACAGACTACAGATAAATATTAATCCAACTGAATTAACAGAACCACTTTTTTCCCTGCTCGTAAAACATCAACAGTAATTGTTTGTTCCGGTTTTAATTTTCCCAACCGGTCCATATATTCATAAATGTTATGAACTTCTTTGCCTTCAATAGCAACTATTACATCTCCTTTTTTCATACCGCCTTTGTATGCAGGTCCGTTTGGAGTAACCGCATCAACACCTAAACCTTTATTGTCTGATTTTGTAAAATTAGGCATTATTCCCAGTTTCACTTTCATTCCCCTCGAAGCTTTTGTTGAACGACCTTTTGGACCGGCATCTTGGAAAGTCAAATCAGTTTCTCTGCTTGCCAAATTAACACTTAAATCATAAATATAGTCGTCGAGCATTTTTAAACCGGGAAAATTTATTTTTTCTAGCACATCAAGCGGTGTGTGGTAATCCTCATGAGCTCCTGTTGTATAGAAAAATACAGGAATATCTTTAATGTAAAAAGATGCATGATCGGAAGGCCCAAAGCCTTCATAGGAAATACCGAGCTTTAAATCATATCCGTTTACAAGTTGGTTTAGTAATTTTTCAGCTTCGCGCGATGTACCTACTCCTCCTACCGACAACTCTTTCGAGGGCTTTAAACGCCCAACCATATCCACATTAATCATGGCTTTAATATCTTTGATATTAACCAAGGGATGTTCCGTGAAAAACTTAGAACCGATTAATCCAATTTCCTCGGCACTAAATGCAATAAAAATAATGCTTCGCTTCAGTTGTTTTTTATTCTTTACCAATTTTTCGGCAATTTCCATTAGAGAAGCTACTCCCGATGCATTATCATCTGCACCATGGTGAACTCCAATGGAATCGGGCATGCGTGAAGAACTGCCCCAGCCCCCCATACCAAGATGGTCATAATGAGCACCTATTACAATATACTCGTTTCTGAGTTTTTTATCGCTGCCTTTTAAGTAAGCTACAACATTTTGCGTTTTTACTTTTTTAAAATTAATTTTCACATAAGCTGTAACACTTGTATTACAATCAAACGAAGCGGGCTTTTTATTTGTATTCAAAGATTTCTCTAAAGTTTCAACGGTCTTTCCTGATTTTTCAAGAATTTTATCGGCTACATCTCTCTTTACATGTATAACCGGTAATCCAAAATTTGACTGCGTTTGGTCGGCAATGAGTTTTACCAATTTATCACGCTTATCCAATTCTACACCTGAAACAAAAATAACACCCGCAGCACCTTTTTCTTTAGCAGTTAAAACCTTAGAACGTTCATTTGAATAAGGAATAAACTTACTGTCGGGATTATCCAATTCCGGATCTGCACGCAAAATAAGTACCCACTTGCCTTTTACATCAATTCCTTCATAATCTTTCCAATGAATATCATCATTATCAATATCAAAACCATAACCTGCAAAAACCACATCAGCATCTAAATTGGCAGCGGAAGAGAAAGTAAAAGGCGTGAATTCTGTATTTAATTTTGCCTGATAGTTAGCTATTTTAAAATAAGATGCTTCATCAGCCTTTGCTTGCGTTACCACATCAAAATATTGAAAATAAGATTTATCAAAAGCTTTTAAGCCAATTTTTTTAAAATACTCTTCAATAAATTTTGCGGCTAACATACCGCCTTCTGTGCCGGGTTTTCTTCCTTTTAATTCATCCGATGACAAATAAGCAATATATTCTTTCAGCTCAGCTTGTGTAATCTCGGGGTTTTGAGCAAAAACAGGAAATAAATTTAATAAAAATACGGAAATAATAATTAATTTTTTCATAATAAACAGGTTTAAGTTTTGTAGCAGAACAAAATTAGCATAAAGTTCTAAATTATAAAAATAATTTTATCGATAAACAATATATATTTTATGTATTTCAATAATATTCATGGTTTTTTTCATCCTTTACAAAAGATAAAATATCTCCGGGTTGACACTCCAAAACCTCACATATAGCTTCCAAAGTAGAAAACCTTATCGCCTTAGCTTTTCCTTTTTTTAATATTGATAAATTTGCCATAGTAATGCCAATCCGTTCGGAGAGTTCGGTAAGCGACATTTTTCTTTTGGCAAGCATCACATCAAGATTTGTAATAATAGGCATAAAGCTCCAATTAAATAGTTAAATCATTTTCTTCTTTAATTTCAGCACCTTTTATAAATACTTTGGCAATCACAAATATAAGTAATGCTAAAAATAAGCTGCGAAAATCAAAACTTAAACGTGCTTTAAAAATAACACCTTCTATTTTCAAAGCATCAACAAGTTGTAGATTAATAAAATAATCAATCAGTGGCGGCAACAAGCTAATTCCGATAACAGCATAGGCAATCTTTTTTATATAAATACCATTTTCACGAATAAAAAAGTTGCCGGTTTCTAAACTCTTAAAAATTTTTTTTAACCATAAAACAATAAGGGTATATAAAAAGGCATCTACAAAAACACTAAAAATTCGGTAAAAAATGAATTTATCGTTCGTTTTTTTATCATGCAATCTGGCTTCTCCGTTAGAAAAATATACCGTACTGTTTTGAACAGATTTATCCAAATCAATTCGTTGAAATTGTACTCTAAAGCCTTTTAATTTATACCGGTCAACAACAGGGCTATCAATAACTATTAGTAAGGATACAACAATTAAAGCAAAAAGAAACAATAATTGCAAGTACCAAACAGTTTGCAAAATAAGAGCAACTGATTTAATAAAAGGGAATTTATTAGCCATAATACGATTATATTATAGCACAAATATATAAAATTTATCGATTATCGATAAAAATTAACCTAATTCAGCAACTTTTCGTAAAATATCGGGTTGCTTAATTGTAAAAATCTTACCTTCAATACCAATAATACCATCCTTTTTATATTCATTTAAAATCCGAACGGTATTCTCCATTGACATAGCAGAATATTCAGCCAATTCTTTACGGGTTAGCTTTAACTCAAAAGTATCACTTTTAAATACATTTTCAGAAAAGTGCAACAAAACATCGGCTAATCTGCCCCTTAATTGTTTTTGATTTATATCAATGATTTTTTTATAAACAAAATTAGTAGATTCGCTGATATTACGGGTGAGTTCAAATAAATAATCAACATTTTTCTTTGCCAAATCCAGTATAATGTTTGCATTAATCATGCATATTTGTGAATCTTCCAAAGTAGTAATGGTATATTGGTAAATTCGATCACCAAAAAGAGATTGTAAACCAATGTATTTACTTTGCGTGATAATTTTGAGTATTAAGTTTTTATTTTTACCTTCTATATATAACTTTACAGAACCCTTTGCTAAATAAAGTGCATGAGTTACTTCCGTTCCTTGTTTACAAACATTTTCCCCTTTCTTAAAATTTACAATCAAACAACTGTTTTGAATTAAATCAACATCATTTGTTTGCAGCTTTGTTAGCGCATAATCTTTATAAGGACAGGTGTTACAACTGTTTGCATGTGTAAATTTTGCCATATTATTAATTTAAGCATTAAATAGTCGTGCAAATTTAATACTTAATTCATCTATATCAAACATTTATGCTTTATAACATTGATGCATATCAATGTTTTATATGTCAAATATTTCAGTATCTTATTGATTATTCATATATTTACACTGTATTTTTGTCACATCTAAAAAACTTAATATTTAAATGTATAAACTAATAGATAACTCATGAAAAAATTAGTAATTCTCGGAGCCGGAACAGGTGGTACCATCATGGCTAACAAAATGCGTAAAGAGCTGGATAGAGATGAATGGGATATTACAATTGTAGATAAACATAAAACTCATTATTACCAGCCCGGTTTTCTTTTTATTCCTTTCGGGATGTATAAAAAAAGAGACGTAATTAAACCCAAGGCTGATTTTATTCCTTATGGGGTAAATGTTGTTTATAGCGAGGTTGACCGTGTTGACGGTGAAAAAAATCAAGTTATTTTACAAGACGGGGTAGTTTTAAATTATGATTTTCTTGTTATAGCAACGGGCGTAAGAATTTTTCCTGATGAAACACCCGGAATAAAGGGGAGCCTTTGGCATAAAAAAGTATTTGATTTTTATACAATAGAAGGTTCATCTGCATTAGCAAATTTCTTTAAAACTTGGGAAGGTGGCGATTTGGTGTTAAATATTGCAGAAAATCCTATCAAATGTCCTGTAGCGCCTCTTGAGTTTGTTATGTTTGCCGATGCTTTCTTTGTAGAAAGAGGAATGCGTGACAAGGTAAATATCAAATTTGTTACACCTATGTCAGGAGCATTTACAAAGCCAAGAGCATCAAAAGTCCTCGGCGGATTGTTAAAAGAAAAAAATATTGAAATAGTTCCTGATTTCTATATAGAAAAAGTGGACAATGAGAATCAAAAAATTGTTTCGTACGATGAAAAAGAAGTTCATTTTGATTGTTTGATAACAATACCTGTACATAAAGGTGATCCTATGATTGGGCGTAGTGGTTTAGGAGACGATATGGATTTTGCCCTAACCGATAAATACACACTACGTTCTGATAAGTTTGAAAATATATTTATTTTAGGTGATGCAGCAAATATTCCTACTTCAAAAGCAGGTTCGGTAGTTCACTTTGCATCGGAAATTGTTTTTGAAAACTTAATGTGTGCAATTGAAAACAGACCTTTAACCGGTAAGTTTGACGGACATTCAAACTGTTATATTGAAACCGGTTTTGGCAAAGGTGCTTTGATTGATTTTAATTACGACACAGAGCCATTGCCGGGTCATTTCCCATTCCCCGGAATCGGGCCTTTTGGTTTGTTAAAAGAAACCCGCATGAACCATTACGGAAAATTAATATTCCGTTGGATGTACTGGCATATCCTGCTAAAAGGTAAAGAAATGCCTATTAGCGCACACATGACCATGGCAGGAAAAAAATTGCATGACATTTAATAATTGACAAAAAGAAAAAATCATGGCTGATACAGCAATACAAGAACAAATAAATGAAATTAACCGAAAATTGGATATTGTTCTCGAAGAAATCAATTCACAAAGATTAAAACGTGAAGAAGTTCAAGATTTGGTTAGTGATCTTTCCATCATCAGCGAAGATGTGTTTACCAATACGGTGCAAACACTGGATAAAGCAGGTGTGGAAATGGATTATGATGCACTAAGTAATCTTCTTATTCGCTTTGTTCGTAATATCGGTACTTTCAATGATATGTTTGAAATGCTGGAGAGCGCAGCGGATTTAATGAAAGATTTAGGACCTATTGTAAATCAGGTGGGTATTGATGCAATTGATAAAATGGCTGAGTTTGAGAAAAAAGGCTATGTTGCATTCTTTGCCGAAGCAATGAAAATCATGGATAATGTTGTAGAGCACTTCACTCCGGAAGATGTTAGTGCATTGGCAGATAATGTAGTTACTATTCTTGAAACGGTTAAAAATATGACTCAACCCGACGTTCTTGAAGCAATGAACAATGGGGTAGTTATCTATAAAAGTATGGAAACCAAAGATATTCCCGAATATTCATTATGGAAGGCTTTCCGTGCAATGAATACGCCGGAAATGAAAAGGGGACTTGGCTTTATGATTACATTTATGCAAAAACTTTCAAAAACACTTGATAAATAAATTTAAATTGTAACACTTAAAAAATAATAATTATGGCAGAAAAAACTTATGCAGGAGTAACAATAAATGTTGACGAAGAAGGCTATATGACCGATTCAAGCCAGTGGACAAAAGAAGTTGCCGCTGAAATTGCAAAAGAAGAAGGTATTGATGAATTAACAGATACACATTATGCTGTTTTAGAGTTTATTCGTCAAAAAGTATCAGAAGGTGCTACTTTAACCATTCGTGCTATTGGCAAATCAGGACATACCGACATTAAAGGTTTTTATAAACTATTTCCGGGAGCTCCGCTGAAAAAAGCAACAAAAATTGCAGGAGTGCCTAAGCCTTCAAGTTGTGTTTAATTGATAATAAAAGAGCATTCCTAATTTAGGCAATGCTCTTTTTTGTTTTAAAAATCATTAAAAAATAATATTATGAGCGACGAGAAAAAACCTTTAAAAAAAGTTCTTATAATTGTTGCAAAAGGAACAATTGAAGATGTTTATGCCGGTTTAGTAATGGCCAATGGAGCCGTTATGGAAGGTATCGAAACAAAGCTTTTCTTTACTTTCTTCGGGTTGGATGCAATTACAAAGAAAAAAATGAACAGTTTGCACACAGCAACTGTAGGTAACCCTTCAATGACCATGCCGGGCGGTATTCCATTCCCAACATGGTTAGGCGGTATTCCGGGAGTTGAAGCAGCTGTTTCATCAATGATGCGCAAACAAATGGAAGAATTAGACATTCCACCGGTAGATGAGTTTTTAGAGATGATTACTGCAGGCGGAGGCGAAATTTATGCTTGCAAGCTGGCGGTAGATATGTTCAAACTAAAAAAAGAAGATTTAATTGACGACTTAAACGGAATAATTACCGTTGGAGAAATGTATGAGCTGGCAGCCGGTGACCAATCTCAAATTATTTTTACTTAATAAAGTAAATCTTTAGCTATTGTCCCATAAAAAAAAACTGCATTACAGACGATACTGATATGCAGTTTTTCTTTTTGTACCGATAAATAAAAATTAAATATCATCGGTTTCAACTACTTTTGCTAAAATTCCATCATAAGGAATAAGCAAATAATCTTTTTCTTCAAACTTTATTTCAGTTCCTGAAAACTCTTTATACAAAACGGTATCACCAACAGCAATCTCTGTGTTTTCAATATTGCTTATAGCAACTACTTTTGCAAATTTATTTTTTTCTTTTGCCGAATCAGGAATTATAATACCTGATGCTGTTGTTTGTTCGGCTTTATCTTCGGTAATATCCAATAATACATTCTGATTAACAGGTTGTAACTCTTTCATCTCTTATAAATTTTATGTTTAACTTAAATCAATTTTATCCTTTAATATCAAGTAGTTGATTAATTCTTGCTTTATCAAAACCAACAATAATTTCACCGTTAATATCGGTTTGCGGTACACCTTGCTGCCCGCTTCTTTTTACCATTGCTTCTGCTGCTTTTTGGTCTTTAGATACATCCACATCGCGAAAGCGAATATTATTTTTGCGTAAATATGCTTTCAAGGTGTTGCACCATGAGCAAGTTGGGGTAGAATAAACGGTAACAGAAGGTATTTTTTTACCTTCTTTTTTAGCTTGTGCCACATATACTGCATTTTCAAACAAGGCAGTATAATAATTGTCATCCTGACAGCCTTTAATTACATTTACGTAGTTTGTTTTATTAAATTCAAGTAATGAAGGTGCCGAGGTAATATTATAAACAGGATGTATATCACGTACTTGCGACACATCAGCAATAAAAACATTTGTATCTTTTACCTTTTGGGCAGCTTTTAACAAGTTCTGATAAGCACAGTCGCTCTTATCGGTGCCTGATTTGTACAATAATAAATAAGCGTTTTCCAAATCTTTTATTTTTTGTACTAATTCAGTATGCGATTTAACTTCTTCAATAGCCATATCTGTCATCATTGTAAATATTATTTTAACAATTATACTGCGGCATATAGCATTATTTATGCCAAAATAAAAACCGTACAATTTGGCAGTAGTTGTATGTTACTTTGTCATACTAATTAGAACCTAAATAGAGCGATTATCTATTTCAATAAGTACCAATCTATTGAGCTAAAAAGATTTACAAAAAAAGACTCAAATACCAACCGGTATTTTTACTTTTTTTCTAAACTTTTTATTCTCAATATCTTGGCACTTATTTTTGTACATAATCGCTCTATTTAGATAGAAAAAGCAGAATGAAAAATTCAAACTGCTTCTTATATAAATAAAGTACAAATAATTTGTAAATATACCTAAAAAGCTATTCAGAGACACTAAAACCACCACTTTCG
>Ga0256840_1004065_pt1 | contig 11245 bp, 12 predicted proteins | sample 355202metaG_FD_185969 | JGI IMG/M metagenome (GOLD analysis project Ga0256840, IMG submission 185969) | Hydrothermal vent microbial communities from Mid Atlantic Ridge, Atlantic Ocean - 355-202 | ecosystem: Environmental > Aquatic > Marine > Hydrothermal vents | place: Atlantic Ocean: Mid...
TAAATTGGAATATATTTTCTTGTTTCAAAGCAAAAAAATCTTTCATGGCCTTTGCTATGGAATATTTTTTTAACGCAGAAAAAAGGAAATAGAAACGATTTATATCAGGTGTTTTGTTTTCAAATTGGTATTATTGTAATGTTTGGAATAGTTTTTCTAAAATTCCTGTTCTTGATACAATTATAAATTGCTAAGGCAATTTACAATCACTCGATCTGACATTTTTTTTAATAATGATGCGTTTCCTTTATTTTAACAGGTTGGATGTGATACAATTATATTGAATAACTTTTTTTAATTGTTTAAATTTAGATTATTGTTTCTAAAAAATAAAAAGATTAAATTTAATGAAATTGTATCGAGACCACGTTCCCTTCATTATTCCGTACATTAAAAACACTACCATCTTCAAAAATAAGATATTGCCCTTTAATACCTTTTAACTTTCCTTTAATAGTAGGTGTTTTATCCAAGCGCAAACTTTTAATTTTTGTAGGATATTGCAATACAGGAAAATCCATTTCCAAAATATTGGTGTTATTTTCTAGGTAGTATTGCTTTGTTTCTTCGGGTAAATATTGAGCTAATTTTTCTTTCTCTAAGACTAAATCTGCATCTAGCACCTCATTTTTAAGCATTTTTTGCCAGCTTGTTTTGTCAGCAACAAACTCTTTAAGTGCAACCTCTGTAATTCCAGCTAAATATCGGTTAGGTACTTCAACCATTTCAATGGCTTTAGTAGCACCTTGGTCTATCCAACGAGTTGGTACTTGAGGTTTACGAGTTACACCAACTTTTATATTACTACTCAATGCCAAATACACAATATGAGGTTGTAATTGTACTTTTTGTTCGTAAGCAAGGTCGCGATCTTCAATACCTAAATGCGCAGTGCTCAATTCGGGTTTTATAATCCAATCACCAACATTAGCAGATTTATAAAAACAATCGTAACAGTTCCCTTGACGAAATATTTTTTTGTTTTTACCACAAGTTAGGCACTGGTATTTTTCAAAAGTAATTTCTATTTCTTTATCTAATAATTGGTTCATATTTATAAAATCAGAATCTAATTCTAAATAATACTGTATTGGAGAGGTGTGCTCCGTAATCATTTTGGTTAATACTCCTGTGAATTGCATGTGTTTTATTTTGGAAATGTAAATGTAGGGATTATTGAGCTGTGTTAATTATTTGTGAAATCAAATATTAGATGTTTGAGTATTCCTATTTTTTTATGTTCAGATTCGTAATAATAATTATGTTTCTGTATTTTTTTTTCTACTAAATACTCCTGCTTTCTATTGTCTTTTTTTAGCAATTTATTAATTCCTTGTACAGTATTGTTTAAATCTCCTTTTACTAAATAACCAACTAAACTTCCATTTTTATATTTCTTGGTAGTAAAACTGTTTATTCCTGTATTAATGTATCTGCGTTTTAGGGCTGAACTTTTTTCTTTAAGGTTCTTTGCTTCAATAAAATATTCATACTTATTATTAGATGTGTATACTGAGAATACAAAATCTATTCTTGATTGTTTATCAGCAAATCCTTTTTCAATGATTTGGTCGTCATTGAATATATAGTTTTCTGTTTTAGAAAAAATTCTCCATTCTATTGATTTTGGATTTAACTCAATGTTTTTATTTAAAATAGCAGAAATATCATTCTCCATAAATGATGAAACATCTATTTTGTCAAAAACCACTTTTTTATAGGCTTGAATTATTAATTGATAACAATTATCTTCAAAACCTTTTCTAAATGCGAAAACTATATCTTTACTTAATGCCATTCTTAAATATCGTTTAAAATTTCAAGAATCAGTTCAGAGGCATCTTCTAAAGCCATTGATTGTGACCAAAATCTTCTTTGATTTGGACGAATTATAAATATATCATTATCAGTTTTGTAGTTTAATTTTTTTCTAAAATAAATATTTGTTGCTTTTTCTTCCCAGAGTTTTTTGTCTATTTTTTTTAACTCAGTTTCAATACTTTCTTTTGATTTTTTAATTTCTTCTTTTGTGTTACTAAAAGAAATTTTTATCATCATTAAAGGTGAGTATTTATTGATTTCATAAGTTGCTATATTTGCATATAATTTGCCATTTGTCAAGAAAATATTTAATTCTTCACTAAAGATTGATACATATTCCTTTATACTATTTACAGGAAATAGTGCTATAGATTTATCCTTTTTATAAAATAAATCAATCGAATATTTTAAAGTATCAGAAATTTGGATAATGTTTTTTGTTGAAAGGTTGTATTTCTTGCAAATTTCAGAAAACCATAATTTTGAATCAAAAATGATTTTTTTACTTTCAAAATTTAAATTTTCAGGTGTAAAATTCATTTTTTCAAAATCCAATTTCGAATACTTATTTAAATCTATTTCAGAATAAGGAAATTCTAAATATTCCTTTAGCACAATTCTATCTCTTTCAATTGCCCAAGAAGAAGATGTTAAGAAGAAAAAATATTTTGCAAAGTCAGAATTAAAAGTAATCACAAGAGATTTTAATTTATTACTATCTTTTGTTGAAAAACCATATATGGTTTTATTGTAAAATACGTCATAATCAAAATATGAAGAAACAATAGTTTTATTAGTAATTCCTTCTTTTATAATTGCTATCGGCTTAGAAAACAAATTAGGATTATTTTTTCTGTACTCAGCATTTATATTTTCTGTTGAATCATATTTAGTATAATACTTTTCTATTTTATTTGAACCAATATGCTTTCCTTTTACTAAAATTTTATTAATATCATTTTCCTTTGGATGAAGCCCTGAACCGTAATCTATATTATTATTATTAAGATATTCTTTTAATTTTTTATTTTGGGTATGTAGTTTGTTTATTAGTACTATATCATTTGTTGTACCCCACATTGCAATTTTCCAAATTTTCGTATCTGGCTTTTGACATTCTTCTCTTGGAAGGTATTTAACGTCACTACTATCAATACTAACACCTTCAATTACATTTGATTTAATAAATGTTTTTGGGGCATAATATAAAATTGTTTTAGAAGGGTTTTTAGGCTTTTCTTTTTTGTAGAAAACAATACTTATTGGTCCAGTTGCCGAACCAAATAATTGACCACCGAAATTTTTAGGTACTTTTCTTAAAATTGAAAAATTATAAATCTTTTCTACATAACAATCATTAAAAAGCCATTTTCTGAACTTTTGGTATGTTCCGCCAGTATTTGTTAGAACTTTTGTATTGAAAATAAGAACAATATCTCCATTTTTAGAAAATTGAGTTGCTTTATGTAAAAATGGTAAAACCATTTCTTTTGCAAAACCATATTTTGAACTATAATTTATTATTGATGGAAGTAAGTTTTTTGTTCCAAATGGTGGATTTCCAACAACTAATTCAAATTCTATACTTTCAATTTCATTATTAGTTTCTATCGTATCTCTACAAAAAAGATTATTTCCTTGTTCTTTTAAAGTTGGATCATTTGCATCATTGATTAGATAAGGAAGTCTATAATTTTTATTTTGCCAAAATGTTTTAGGATTTAATTCATCTACTAACGCTAAGTACAAACTAAAAGCAGTTACTTTAATTGATTGTGAATTTATTTCAATTCCATAAATATTTTCCGTTAGAAGACGCTTTAATTCATTAAAATCGCTAAGTTTTTTATTATGTTTATTTTCATAACGTTTTACTAAACGTTTGAAACTCTCCACTAAAAAAATTCCAGAACCACAAGAAGGGTCTAATGTTTTTACATTATACTTAGTTTCTTTGTTGTTTATAGGTAATTTTTCATTTAGTATTAATTCAACTAAAGATGGCGGTGTGTAATACGTTCCCGTTTTCTTTTTTTTGTCAGGGTTTATTTTAGAAAGAAAATTTTCATAGATTTCACTTAATAATTCGATTTGAATTATTTTAAAGTTAAATAATCGATCATTAAAAAGTTGAATTTGAGCAGTATTATCATTTCCATTAATAAAGCAATTCTTTATTAGTTGAAGTTGTTCTGTTGTTATTGTTTCACTTTCACCTAATGTAAAAACATTACCATTAAAATAGTCTTCTAATTTTTCAAACAAAGCATAAGTATCTTCAACATTGTCTAAAATATCAAAATATGATTTCGCTCCTTTTCTAATTTTTGAATAAAAAACTTCATTTGTTGCTCCTCTATCTTCAAGGTAAAGTAAAAATAATGAACGCATTATGATTTTATGAATAAAATCAATTCCTAAGCCTTCATCTTGAAGTTGTTGTGCAGTTCTAATTAAACTTTCGACAAGGTATTTATCAACTCTTCTTTGTAAATTTATTTTTTTTCTAATTAATTCAGCATCTTCAATTGTCCAAATAATCCCTGTGTCAATTGCAATGGAAGAAAAAAGGTTATTTAATTCTTCTAATTTTTTATTATCAGATAACTTATAGGATTTTATTTCAAGTTTTTTTAGTTCTTTTTGATAATCGAATTTTTCACTTGAAATAATTAGAGGTTTTTCAGCACAATTATAAATTCGAATTTCAGTATCTGAGTAAACATATAGAAAAACTACTTTTTTATAGTTCCATATTTTTTTGTGAGTGTTCGAAATAGTTTTTAATGTCTCTGTATCAAAAGAGGTGACTTTTTTCAAAAAAACTGCTGGATGACTATTGTTTAGATTGTCTGTACAAAAATAAATTGAATCAATATCAAAATCTTGTACTTTCTCAATAGTCAATAATTGACTTTCGGATAAATTTGATGAATCCAAATCAATAGAAGTGGCTCTATCAAAGCCTAATTGTTCTATTATATTTGGTTTTTTCATCGACTTTTCTTTAATCTACAAAGATATTAAAATTATAGGAGAAAATAAATAATATTTTTTATTGGCTCAGAGTAAAATCATATCTATAAAGAACAATTCTAAATAAAAGCCTTATTTTTGCCATTCGAAAACTAAAAAAATGACAATAAATAATACCATAGAGTTAATGGCACCAGCAGGAAGTTTTGATTCCATGCAGGCAGCATTAGACAATGGCGCGGATTCAATATATTTTGGCGTAGAGCAATTAAATATGCGAGCAAGAGCGTCTATAAATTTCACATTAGATGATTTGCCAGAAATAGCAAAACGTTGCTCCGAAAAAGGCGTAAGAACCTATTTAACGTTAAATACCATAATATACGATCACGATTTGTCCATAGTAAAAACGCTAATAAAAGAAGCTAAAAATGCAGAAATATCAGCAGTAATAGCCATGGATCAGGCAGTAATACAGGTAGCACGAGAGGCAGGAATGGAAGTGCATATATCTACACAAATAAACATAACAAATGTAGAAACATTACGATTCTATGCAATGTTTGCAGATACTGTAGTGTTGAGTAGAGAGTTAAGTTTACGACAAGTAAAACACATAACAGAGCAAGTAAAAAAGCAAGAGATAAAAGGACCATCAGGCAGATTGGTAGAAATAGAAATATTTGGACATGGAGCTTTGTGTATGGCAGTATCAGGGAAGTGTTATCTGAGTTTACATTCGCATAATTCCTCAGCAAATAGGGGGGCGTGTAAACAGAATTGCCGAAAAAAATATACGGTAATAGATCAAGAAACAGGCTTTGAGATGGAGTTGGATAATGAGTATATAATGTCGCCAAAAGATTTATGTACCATTGATATTTTAGATCAAGTAGTAGATGCAGGAATAAAAGTATTAAAAATAGAAGGGCGAGGAAGAGCGCCAGAATATGTAGCACAAGTAGTAAAAAGTTACCGAGCTGCAATAGATAGTATTGCAAACGAAACATTTGACAAAGAAAAAGTAATTAGTTGGATGCAAGAATTAGGTAAAGTATATAACCGAGGTTTTTGGAATGGTTACTATTTAGGCCAAAAATTAGGAGAATGGAGTAGTGAGTCAGGATCTCATGCAACACAAAAAAAAGTATTTTTAGGGAAAGGAGTACATTTTTATCCAAAAGCAAAAGTAGGAGAGTTCCGTATAGATGCTTATGATATGAAAATTGGCGATACTGTATTAGTAACAGGTCCAACAACAGGAGCAAAAGAATTTGAGTTAAAAGAGATGCTGGTAAATGACGAGAAAAAAAACCTAGCAACAAAAGGAGATAGTGTAACTATAAAATTAGATTTTAGAATACGAGAATCTGACAAGTTATACAAGATAGTAAAAACAGAATTCGCAGAAAGTTAAAAGGAGAATAAAATAATCTTAGCGTACTTAACATGAAACAGCATAAAACAAAATGATTGTAATAACTTTACAAAGAAAAAAATGTATAGGCTGTAATTATTGTGTGGAAATGGCGCCAGAGCAATACCGAATATCAAAAAAAGACGGAAAATCGGTATTATTGCAATCGGTAGAAAAAAAAGGATTTCATACCCTAAAATCACCAGACGATTCCATATACGAGGCAAATATGCAAGCAAAGGCAGCATGCCCAGTAAAAATAATATCAGTAAAACAGGTGTAAAAACGATTAGACAATAAGGAATAAGAGATGTGTTTGTTTCTCTAAAGTCAATTTATAAAATGATATATATTTACAACATTCTTAAAGATTATCTAAAAGAGCATTTTAATCTAAAATTATACGCATCTACAATAATATTAGTAAGTCTATTGCTGTATTTCAATTTTAAGTATGATATAGAGGATAGTTACATAGATTCATTTTATAAAACACCATGGCATACTGTATTGTTTTTCTTTTTTCAAGGAATACCATATTATTTAACACTAATACTTGTCTATTTATTTACAGATAACAAACAATTTTTAACTAATAAAAGGTTTTGGTTACTCAGTATATTAGGTTTTGTAGTATTAGCGTTAGACAGAGGTTTTTATCACCAAATATATTTTGCAGAATGGATATCAGATAAATATTCTTACCGATATATCCGAAAAATAGCAAATAGTTTAATCTCTTTATTAGTAACTGTATTGCCATACTATATAATCTATAAAGTATGGCTAAAAAAAGACTTAACACATTTTTACGGATTGCAAAATTTACGACAAGTAAAATTAAGGCCATATTGGATAATGATATTATTAATGGTGCCATTAATATACGCAGCATCCTTTCAGCCAGACTTTTTAAAAGAATATCCACGATACCAAAGAGCAGGAGGAAGTTTAATAATCAAATATTTCAATTTTCCGAAAGGAGTAGTAGTTGGTATTTATGAATTGTCTTATGCTTTTAGTTTTTTTATAGTAGAATTAATATTTAGAGGTTACTTTATATTTGCATTAGTAAAATATTTAGGAAAAGATGTAGTATTACCAATGGCAGTAACTTATTGTGTATTACATTTCGGAAAGCCACTAGGTGAGGCAATAAGCTCCTTTTTTGGAGGGTTTTTATTAGGAGTAATAGCCTTAAAAACAAAAAATATTTATGGTGGAATACTAATTCATGTAGGTATAGCATTGCTTATGGAATTATTTGCATTTTTACAACATTGATAGAGTAATAAAGAAGCGAAAAATTAGATGTATATAATAATTCTATTCGTGAATCCAGAAAGTAAGCCCAGCAAAAATGGCAATAACAATAATAATAATTAAGCCAATAACAGCAATATTTTTATAATACATTTTTTGGTGTTTTTTGTCTTTAGTGTAACTCCAAATCATGGCAATTACAAAAGCGACAACAAAAAAACCAGCAAAAAATAATTGACCATTTGTAAACTTCATAAGTTGTATATTTACGGCAAATATAACTGAAATGAGTAAAAACGCAATAATATTTGGAGCAACATCTGGTATAGGAAAAGAATTAGCTAAAATTTTAGTAGCAAATGATTATAAAGTACTGATAACAGGACGAAGATTAGAAAAATTAAAAGAAATTCAGGCAACAGCTCCAGAAAAATATCATATAAAACAACACGATATAACAGAAATAGAAACATCAAATATTTTTTTTGAAGAAGTAAAAGATCTATTTGATAAAATAGATTTGATTGTATTGAGTTCAGGAGTAGGAGGTCCAAATTATAAGTTAGAGTGGGAGGTGGATCTGCCAACATTACAAACCAATGTAATGGGAACAACAAAGCTGTTACAGTTATCATATAATTATTTTAACAAGCAAGGATATGGGCATCTGGTAGGTATAACATCTATAGCCTCAATAAGAGGGAATAGACATGTGCCAGCATATTTTGCGTCAAAAGCATTTCAGAGTAGTTATTTAGAGGCACTTTGGATGAAAGCACAACGGAGTAAAAATAAAATAACAGTAACCAACATATTACCAGGATATGTAGATACTGTAATGGCAACAGGAAATACATTTTGGAAAGCACCATTAGATAGAGCAACAGCACAAATATATACAGCTATAAAAAGGAAAAAGAAAAAAGCATATATAACCAAAAGATGGCGATTAGTAGCCATCTTATTAAAGGTAACACCAGCAAGTTGGGTAAATAAATATTTTTAAAAAAGGGAATAAAAATAATTAAAAACAGAAAAAATCAAATGAAATTATTAGGGATAGGATCAAGAATAAAACATGCAGAATACGGATTAGGAGTGGTAACCAATTTAACGACACAACATTACTGGGTAACATTTTTTGAAAAAGGATTAGAAACAATAGATATCGATTCAGAATTTGAAGTAATAGAAGCATTAGAGAATGATGATATAGATACAGTAAGCTTGTACGAAGTAGAAAAATCATTAAAGCACATACTGCAAAAATGGACTGGTATAGCACCAGCAAGAGGGATGGCAGAAAAATGGAAAGGTGGAAAATTGATATTAGAACCAAGTGCAAATGTGCAATCAAAAGAAATACCAATAGAAACATTTTTCCATAAAATAGTAATGGTAAGAGATCGAATACGAGTAATGGAACAAAAAATAAATTCGAGCAAGAATTTAGACGATCAAGAAAAAATAGATTTGCAACAATATATAACAAGAGTTTACGGCAGTTTAACAACCTTTAATGTATTGTTCCAAAACAAACAAGATAATTTTGTAGGAGATCGAAGTAAATAAATATGTATGCCAGAATTTCCAAATGTAGTATTATACGCCATACCATTTTTTATAGTAAGTGTATTTTTAGAGGCTTATATAATAAATAAGCGAAAATCAGGAAATTATACTAAAAAAGATGCAGTAACATCAATAACTATGGGAATAGGTAATGTGTTGTTGGGATTTGTAAATAAAGCATATATAATACTAATACTGTACTATGTGTACGATAGTTTTAGAATATTTACCATACCAATAGCTTGGTGGAGTTTTCTAGTATTATTACTGTTAGATGATGTAACGTATTATTGGTTTCATAGAACATCACATACAAGTAGATTTTTTTGGGCATCGCACGTAGTGCATCACTCTTCACAAAAATATAATTTGAGTACTGCATTACGGCAAACATGGACAGGTGGGTTTTTCTCCTTTGTATTTTGGTTATGGTTACCATTGTTGGGGTTTCATCCAGCCATGATATTTTTACAAATGGGGATCAGTTTGTTATATCAATATTGGATACATACCGAAATAATAATTAAAATGCCAAAATGGTTTGAGTATGTAATGAACACGCCTTCGCATCACAGAGTACACCATGCAAGTAATATTAGATATTTAGATAAAAATCATGCAGGGATATTTATAATTTGGGATAGAATATTTCAAACATTTCAACCGGAGTTAGAAGAAGAAAAACCAAAGTATGGATTAACCACAAATATAACAACATACAATCCGTTTGAGATTGCGTTTCATGAATGGACAGCAATGTTTAAAGACATCGTTACTGCAAAAACAACGATGTTTAAAAAAATATTATATCTAGTAAAACCACCAGGATGGAAACATGACGGAACAGGTATAACAACTAAAGAATTACAAAGAGATAATACGATAAAATAACTATGAAAAATATAAAATACCCAAATATAAAAGATAGAGTAAAGTCAGCATTTTTTGATTCATTAGTAGTAATGTTTATGATGTATATAGCATCAGATATTTTTTTAAGGTTTGAAAATGTATCTAGTGGATTTAGAATTGGAACATTTATCATAGTTTCTTTTTTATATGATCCAATTGCAGTTGCTTTTTTTGGAGGAACAATAGGTCATCATATAAATAACATTAAAATAAAAAGAGAAAGTAATATGGATAAAAATATTTTAATTCATACAGCATTAATTCGATTTTTAGTAAAAGTATTATTAGGATGGCTGTCGTTACTAACAATTAGTAGCAGTGATAAAAGAAGAACTATTCATGATATAGCAGCAGGATCTGTAGCAGTTTTTAAGGATAATTAATTTGTTTTGCTATAATAACCTATTTAAATATGGTTATAAATAAAATTTATTAAAAATCATTCTAAATAACACGAATTGTACTTATCTTTGTAAATATTAATTTTAAAAAAAGAAATCATGGCATTTGAATTACCAGAATTAGGATACGCATATGACGCATTAGAACCAAACATTGATGCAAGAACTATGGAAATCCATCATACAAAACATCATAACGGATATACAGCTAAACTAAACAACGCAATAGCAGGAACAGATTTAGAAGGAAAATCTATAGAAGATATATTAGCAAATTTAGACATGAACAATGGCGCAGTGCGAAATAATGGAGGAGGTTTTTATAACCATTCTTTATTTTGGACAGTAATGAATCCTGAAGGTAAAGGAAGATTGTCAGGCGAATTGAAAGAAGCAATAGAAGCAGCTTATGGATCATTTGATGAGTTTAAAGCAGTATTTGCAAAAGCAGCAGGAACAAGATTTGGATCGGGATGGGCATGGTTATGTGTGCATAAAGGAGGAAAAGTAGAGGTGTGTTCAACACCAAACCAAGATAATCCATTAATGCCAAATTCAGAATGTGGCGGAACACCAATATTAGGATTAGATGTATGGGAGCACGCATATTACTTAAACTATCAAAATAGAAGGCCAGATTATGTACAGGCGTTTTTTAATGTAATAAACTGGAACGAAGTAGAAAAACGTTACGCAGAAGCAAAGTAATAAGAAAGAAGCATATCAAAAATAAACCAAACCCAGCAGGTTTATATTTATCATTGAAAATCAAGTAGTTAACTATGAAACTGTCAAAATCACTGTCAAATTTAATGCTTTTATAAGGTCTATAAGTAGGTTTAAAATTCTTTCACAAATCTAGTAAAATAGTTCTTATTTTTAG
>Ga0256840_1004066_pt1 | contig 11244 bp, 11 predicted proteins | sample 355202metaG_FD_185969 | JGI IMG/M metagenome (GOLD analysis project Ga0256840, IMG submission 185969) | Hydrothermal vent microbial communities from Mid Atlantic Ridge, Atlantic Ocean - 355-202 | ecosystem: Environmental > Aquatic > Marine > Hydrothermal vents | place: Atlantic Ocean: Mid...
AAATCAAAAATAGAATTAAATACAAAAGATGATTTAAGTTTAGCATATACTCCATGAGTAGCTGAACCATGTAGAGAAATAGCTAAAGATCCTGAAAATGCATACAAATACACTATTAAATCAAATACTGTTATGGTAATTTCTGATTGATCAGCTGTTTTATGATTATGAAATATTTGATGACTAGCAGGACTTCCAGTTATGGAATGAAAATGTGTACTATTTAAAGAATTTGCATGAGTAAATGCCTTTCCAATAGTTTTAGATACTCAAGATACAGAAGAAATAATAGCAACAATTAAACATATTTCCCCAACAGTTTGAGGTATAAATCTAGAAGATTTTTCTGCCCCTAGATGTTTTGAAATAGAAGAAAGACTAAAAGCAGAATTAAATATTCCAGTATTTCATGATGATCAACATGGTACAGCTATAGTTTGTTTAGCAGGATTAATTAATTCATTAAAAATAACTTGAAAGAAAAAAGAAAATACAAAAATAATAGTAAATTGATTATGAGCAGCTTGAACTGCTATTATAAAATTATTAAAATTGTATTGATTTGAAGACATTGTAGTATGTGATAGTAAATGAATTGTTAGTAAATCTAGAACTGATTTAAATAAAGAAAAAACTGCAATTTTAAATATTACAAATTCTAGAAATATAGAATGAAAATTAGCTAATGCAGTAGTATGAGCTGATGTATTTATATGAGTTTCTGCTCCATGAGTTTTAACATGAGAAATGGTTGAAACAATGAATTCAGATTCTATAATTTTTGCTATGGCAAATCCTACTCCAGAAATAATGCCTGATATAGCTAGAAAGCATTGAGCAAAAATAATAGCTACTGGTAGATCAGATTTTCCAAATCAATTAAATAATGTACTTGTTTTTCCATGATTATTTAAATGAGCATTAGAAAATAGAGTAGTAAAAATTACTGAAGAACATAAATTACAAGCTGCTCAAGCTCTAGCTGATTATGTAAAAAATCCTAGTGTTGATGAAATTATCCCTAGCCCATTAGATAAAAATGTGGCTGATGTGATTGCAGGAGTTATTAAGTAAAATATAGAGGATTTAAAAATTAATCCACCATTGAATTTCCTCCTTTGAAAAAGGAGAAAAGCTACAAGTTTTTAAAATAGTAAAATTTATTTTTACTATTTTTTTTAACATTAAAAAATAAAGTAAATTGAAATTTTTGATATTTTATTTAATATGTATTAAGTAAAAATTATATAAAAATAATAAATGTATAAAACTAAACTAAATAAAATCAGAAATTTAATTGAAGAAATAAAAAATGATATAACAACAGAATCTATATCACATTTTTTAAATTGGTTTTATGAAAAATTAAATATACATTTCAAAAAAAATACACCTAATATTAAAATAAAAAAAGGTTCTATATTTTATATAAATTTATGACAAAATATATGAAGTGAATTAAATAAGACTAGACCTTGTATTATATATAGTGATAAAAAAGCAAATTTCTGAAATACAATAATAGTTATTCCTCTTAAATCATATAAATGAAAAAAACTTAATGATTTTCAATTAATTATTAAAGCTTCAAATCAAAATAATTTAAACAAAGATTCAATAGCTGATATAAGTTCTTTAAGACAAATATCAAAAAAAAGATTACTTGATAAAATATGAAACATTGAAAATAAACATTATATAGAAATTGATAGTATACTTTTAAAAATTTTTTGAATAAAAAAATAATGAGTAATTATGGTTAATCACTCATTATTTAACAGTTCTCTATTTGAAAAAACAAATAGTCCAAAGTAATATTACTTTGATAGTAATTACATTATATTTATTTATTTATTTATTGCAAATTTTTATAGCTATGATAGACCAACACAAAACATTATCTGAAAAATTCATAAAAAAAGGTTTTTGGCTTTATCTTTTTAGTTTTATTATTGCTCCAATTTGATATATTATCAAGATAATTATCTCTGGTAATATTTCAGTAAGTGAACTTTGAATTTTGTATTGAATTATTAGTCTGATTACTTTACTTTCAAGTTTTAATGATTTTGGAATGACAGAAAGCATGAATTATTTTATACCAAAATATATTGAGAAAAAAAACTATTCCAAAGTAAAAACAATTATAGCTTATGCTTTTTTAACTCAAGTTATTACAGGATCTATTATAGCAATATTTTTATTTTTATGAGCAGATTATCTATCACTTCACTATTTCAAATCACCAGAAGCATCAAATATATTAAAAATATTTTGTTTATATTTCCTTTGAATAAATATCTTTCAAGTATTTAATGGTTTTTTCTGAGTAGTTCAAAATACATTTTTAAATAAAATCACAGATTTTTCTAGAATGATATTTATCTTAATATCAATATTAATAATTTCCTATTTAGATATATGAAATATAATTACTTTTTCATATACACGGATATGATGACTTTATTTTTGAATTCTTTTTGTGATATATTTCTTTTATAGTAGATATTATGAAAAATTTCTAAAAGAAGTTCCTTACACTTTTTCAAAAAAACTATTTAAAAAAATATTTTCATATGCAATAGTGGTATTTATAGCAGCTCAAGCCGCTACTCTACTTAGTCAAATGGATATGCAAATGATTATCTATTTCCTAGACACAAAACAAGCATGATATTATTCAAACTATCTAAGTATCATATGAATACCATTTATGCTTATATGACCTATATTTGGATTACTCTTCCCTGTTTTTTCAGAATTAAATGCAAAAAAAGATTATGCTAAAATAAAACTAGCAAAAAAAATAATGCAAAAAAACTTTATATGAGTTTCCCTAGCATTTAATATACTATTTTTTGTTTTTGCTCAAATCATAGCCTATATACTTTTTTGAGAAAAATATATAGAATCATGAAATATTTTAAGATACTCTATGTTGTTTCTAGTTTTTAATTTCTTATTGCAAATAAATTTCAATATACTAGCCTGAATTTGAAAAGTAAAAGAAAGACTAAAAATTATTTTAATAGCTTTAGTTTTTAATTTTATAGCAAATATAATATTTATAAACTACATATGAGTATATTGAGCTGCATTAGCTACAAGTTTTGGTTGGATTTTGATTTGGTTTTTGAGTGAAATAAAACTTTGAAAAAAATATTTTAGTCATTTTGATTATATATTTTTATTTAAAAATATAGTTTTGTTATCATGATTATGAGTTTTTTCTAACTATTTTATAATTCCACTTTTTGAATGATTAAGTAGATGAGTAAGTTTCTTTTATATGATTATTATTTGATTGATTTGGTTTGGTGTTTTTGGGCTGATTAATTTGAGAGAGTTGAAGGACTTTGTTGGGGAGATTAGGAGGATAAAAAAGGGGTAGGAAAATCAAAATATAATAATATTAAACAACTAATGATATTTAATTAAAATAAAAAATGATCAATAAATTTATAAAAAAAATATTAAATATAGAAAATTATAATTTACATAAATATAATTCATGAAAAGATAATATAACTTATGAAGTAGATTTAGGTTCATGAGAGAGTTTTATTATACAGCAAGTATTAGTAGAAAAAACAAATAAAAATATTGAATTTATAGAAAAAATTATTTCATTTATTGAAAATGATTCAAATATCAATTTTGCAAATAATTATTTAGAAAAAAGATTTATAGCTTATGAATGAAGTCTTTTTCAAATAATGAAAAAAATAAATTGAATAACTATTGAGGAAAAAGATATTAATATAGAGATTATTAAAAATACAGCAGAATATATAGCCTTATTTCATAATAAAATTAATGAATTTAATTGGGAAAAATATGAAGAGATAAACTATTATAAAAAAATGAATAATTATAGGTTAGAAGTAGAAAAATTATTAAAAAATAATTCAAATCCAGAAGTAAAAAATCTTTTTTTAAAAATGAATAAAATTGCAATTAATTTAAAAGAAAATAAAAATCTACCAAAATGAGTAATCCACTGAGATCCTTCATTTAAAAATTTTTTAATAAATAATAATAAAAAAATAGTATGACTTATTGATTATGATATGTTATCTGTGAATAATTATATATGGGATTTAGCTGATTTAATAAGATCATATATGAAAATTAAAGTTTTTAACAAAAAAGAGTTTAATATTTTAATAAATTCATATAATAATGTAAGAAAATTAACTGATGAAGAAAATAAAGAATTAAAAAATTATTGTACTATGATGATACTTGATACTTGATTTAGATATTTATTAAATTACTTTAATTCAAGTAATCATAATAATTTATTATGAGATAAAGAAAATTCATTTAAAAAAGCAAATAGATGCTTATTAGAAGTTGAGAAATTAAATACTTTTTATAATTAAAAACTTATGAAAACATTAGCAATTACATCAATGTATGCAAATCCTATTCATCCATGACATATAGAATGTCTAGATTTATCAAAAGAATTAGCTGATGAATTATGGGTTATTATAAATAATGATAATCAAGCAAAATTAAAAAGATGAGTAGATAGTTTTCAAGATGAAGTATCAAGAGCAAAAGTAGTAGAATCATTAAAGCCAGTTGATAAAACCTTTATATCAGTAGATACTGATTCTTCTGTTTCAAAAAGTTTATCTCATCTTATAGATGAAGCACAAAATTCAGGTAAATATGAAAAAATCATTTTTACTAAATGATGAGATAGATTTGCTGATGAAATACCAGAATCAAAAATTTGTAAAAAACACTGAGTAGAAATTGTAGATGGTCTTGGTAAAAAAACTCATAGTAGTAGTGATTTAGTGAATAAAGCAGCAAACAAAGATGATATATCTGCTATAAAAGAGACACTAGATTCTATTCCTAAAGAACATAGACAAGATAAATATTTAGAAATATGAAAACGTCCTTGGTGAATATATTATGTTTTAGAAGATACACCTGAATATAAAGTTAAAAAATTAGTAGTTACTCCTTGAAAAAGACTCTCTTTACAAAGCCATAAATATAGAAGTGAACATTGGGTTGTTGTGTCATGAGTTGCAAATGTAGATATAAGACATCCTGATTATTCAGGTGTAGAGCAAATAAAAGTTATAACATCTAATCAATCTTGTAATATACCTAAGTGACATCTTCATAGATTATATAATTGATGAAAAGAACCTCTTATATTAATAGAAGTTCAATCGTGAACTTATTTTTGAGAAGATGATATAAGGAGGTATGATGATGATTTTGGTAGAAGTTAAAAAATAACTCTCTCTTGAATTCTCTCCCTTTTCAAGGGAAAGAGGCTATAAAATATTTAAAAAATAAAATATAAAAAATGAAAAAAGCATTTGTTACGTGAATTACTGGTCAGGATGGTTCATATTTAGTTGAATTACTTTTATCAAAATGATATGAAGTACATTGAATTAAAAGAAGATCTTCATCTTTCAATACTTCTAGAATAGATCACTTATTTGAAGAAAAAGACTTTACAATTCATTATTGAGATTTGTCTGATAGTACAAATTTAATAAAATTAATTTCAGAAATAAAGCCAGATGAAATTTATAACTTAGCAGCTCAATCACATGTTGCTGTAAGTTTTGATATGCCTGAATATACAGCTGATACTGTTTGAATAGGTACACTTAGATTACTAGAAGCAATTAAAGTTGCTTGAATTGAAAAAACATGTAAATTTTATCAAGCAAGTACATCTGAACTTTTTTGAGGGCTAGAATATAATAGACCCGAAGCATGATATACAGAAGAATCTCCAATGCATCCTAGAAGCCCATATTGATGTGCAAAATTATATGCTATGTGGATAACTAGAAATTATAAAGAAAGTTATAATATGTTTGCTTGTAATGGAATATTATTTAATCATGAATCTCCTAACAGATGAGAAACATTTGTAACTAGAAAAATCACAATGGCAGTTGCAAAAATTAGTTTATGATTACAAGAAAAATTATATTTATGAAATCTTGATGCTAAAAGAGATTGGGGGCATGCTAAAGATTATGTTGAAGCTATGTATTTAATGTTACAACAAGATGAACCAAAAGATTATGTTATTTCAACTTGAGTTACAAATACTGTAAGAGATTTTGTTAATTGGAGTTTTGAAGAAGTATGAATAGAATTAGAATGGAAATGAAAATGAGAAGATGAAAAATGATATAATAAAGCAAACTGAGAATGTTTAGTAGAAGTAGATTCTAGGTATTTCCGTCCAGCTGAAGTTGATTTTCTACTTTGAGATAGTACTAAAGCTAGAAAAGAATTATGATGGACTCCTAAATATACTGTTAGAGAAATGTGTAAAGAAATGGTAGCATATGATATTCAAATTTTCAAAAAACAAGAAATATTAAAAAATCATGGTTATGAAATTTTAGAACAATATGAAATATAAAACCTCCCCCTAAATTCCTTACCCTCCGGGCATTTGATCTATTATCAGGAGAAGGAGGTTGCATTTTAAATCACAAATTACATGAATAAAAATAATTTAATATCTTCTGATTATAATAGTTTTTTAATACAAATTAAAAAAGAAATTTTTGAGTCTAGAAATAATGCATTAAAGATTGTAAATAAAGAACTTGTTAATCTTTATTTTAATATTTGAAAAAATATTTCTGAGAAAATAGAAAATTCTTGATGGTGAAAAAGTATTGTAGAAAATTTAAGTGAAGATTTGAAAAAAGAATTTCCTTGAATTCAGTGATTTTCATGAAGAAATTTATGGAATATGGTAAAATTTTTTGAATTTTATTCAAAAAATTCAAAACTGCACCCACTGGCTGCAGAAATTTCTTGGTCAAATAACATTATTATTTTAGAAAAATGTAAAACTGATTTTCAAATAGAATATTATTTAAAATTAAGTAAAAAAACTCATTTGAGTAAAAGAGTTTTACAAAATAAAATAGAATCTCAAGAATTTGAAAGAATTTTATCAAAAGATAAAACTAATAATTTTAATTTAACATTAAAAGAAGAAAATTTAGAAATTGTAGAAAATACTATAAAAGACAGTTATATTTTTGATTTTCTTAGTCTTTGAGATGAATACAAAGAAAGAGATTTAGAGGCAAATTTATTAAATAATTTAAAAAAAATTATTTTAGAATTATGAATTTGATTTGCATATATTTGAAATCAATATAATTTAAAAGTAGAATGAAATGATTATTTTTTAGATATGCTTTTTTATCATACAAAGCTAAAATGCTATATAATAATTGAATTAAAAATATGAGAATTTAAACCAGAATTTGCATGAAAATTAAATTTTTATATAAATATAGTTGATGATAAGATTAAACAAAAAGATGATAATTTGATTGTTGATTTGTAAATCAAAAAATAAATGAATTGTAGAATATGCTTTAAAAGGTCAAACAAATCCATTAACTATTTCTGAATATAATTTTGAAAATTTATCAGATGATTTACAAAAAAACTTGCCTTCAAAAGAAAAAATTGAAGATTTCTTAAAATTATTTTAATAAAAATCTAAATATGATAAGATTAATAAAATCTTCATTTTATAATGAAGAAAAAACTAAAAAAGAACTTTGTGATTTCATCACAAATGCTAAACAATTAAGTTTTTCAAAATATTGTAAACAATTTGAAAGTGATTATTCTAAGTGGCAATGATCAAAATATTGTGTATTTTTTAATAGTTGAAGTTCTGCTAATTTAGCAATTATTCAAACATTATTAAATCTATGAAAAATTAAAAAAGAAGATAATATAGCTTTTTCATCTTTAACATGGGCAACAAATGTAATGCCTATTATTCAATTATGATTAAATCCAATTCCACTTGATGTAGAAGTTGATACTCTTAATGTTTCAGTTGAAAAATTGAAAAAAGTACATGAAAAAACTAATTTAAAAGCTTTATTTATTACAAATCTTTTATGATTATGTGATGAAATAGAAAAAATAAAAGCATATTGCGATGAAAATAATATATTGTTTTTAGAAGACAATTGTGAATCAATGTGAACAATTTATCAAGGAAATAAATTAGGTAATTTTTGAGAGATTTCTAGTTTTTCAACATATGTAGGACATCATATGTCTACAGTTGAATGATGAATGGTATGTACTGATGATGAAGAATATTATAAAATGTTAATTATTGTTAGAGCTCATGGTTGGGATAGAAATATGAGTAAAGAAGATCAAGAAAAAATTAGAAAAGAAAATAATGTAAAAAATGATTTACATTCTAGTTATGCATTTTTTAATCTATGATACAATTTAAGACCATCTGAATTAAATTGATTTCTTGGATGTACTCAAGTTCCATATCTTGATGAAATAGTAGAATTAAGAGAAAAAAACTTTCAAACTTTTGTTAAATTAATAAATTCTAATCCTGATTTTGAAAATATTAAACATAAACATATAGAATTAGTTTCTAGTTTTTCTTTACCAATAATATGTAAATCAAAAGAAATACTAAATAAATATATGGATCTCTTTCAAAAAAATAATGTTGAAATCAGACCTATAGTTTGATGAGATATTACAAATCAAATATTTTGGAAAAATATATATTGAGATAAATATTTAAATAAAAATGCTAGATATATTCATGAAAACTGATTTTATTTTTGAAATTCACCTGAATATACTACTGAAGAAATAAATTTACTTTGCTCTCTATTAAAATAATTGAAAATTAAAATGGATAAAAATTCAAAAATATATGTAGCTTGACATACTTGATTAGTTTGATGAGCTATTGTAAAAAAATTAAAATCAGAATGATATAATAATTTAATACTAAAAACTAGAAATGAACTTGATTTATTAAATCAAAGTGATGTTTTTACTTTTTTAAAAGATATTAAACCAGATTATATAATTATTTCTGCTGCAAAAGTTTGATGAATCAAAGCAAATATGACTTACCCTGCTGAATTTTTATATGAAAACCTACAAATTCAAAATAATATTATATGGTGAGCTCATTTAGCATGAATAAATAATTTATTATTTCTATGATCTAGTTGTATATATCCAAGATGATGCAATCAACCCATGAAGGAAGAATATTTATTAGGTTGAAAACCTGAACCAACAAATGAATGATATTCTCTTGCAAAAATAGCATGAATAAAATTATGTGAAAAAATAAATGAGCAGTATTGAAAAAATTATATTTCATGTATGCCTACAAATATATACTGACCATGAGATAATTTTAATCCAGAAACATCACATGTAATACCATGATTGATAAGAAGAATGCATGAAGCAAAATGAGACTGAATAAATGAAGTTGTTATATGGTGAACATGAGAAAGTAGAAGAGAATTTTTATATGTAGATGACTTGGCAGATGCTTGTGTATGGTTAATGAATAATTATACAAAAAAAGAATTTATTAATATTTGAACATGAGAAGATGTTTCTATTAAAGAATTAGCTTTAATAATTAAAGAAATAGTTTGATATAAATGAGAACTGATTTTTGATATAACTAAACCTGATTGAATGCCTAGAAAATTGCTTGATGTGAGTAAAATCAATAATTTAGGTTGGATATATGATATAAAATTAGAAATATGACTAAAAAAAAGTTACAAATGATTTTTAGAAAATAATTAAAAAATATATAAAAATACAAGAACATTATAATATTTTTTATAAAAATAATATAATTTGAAATAATAACATTAGTATATGGCAAAAAAGAACATATGAAGATCTATTATTAGAGGAATTAAATAATAAAAATATTTTAGAAATATGAGTTGGTCCACATTGACTTATTTTTAAACTAAATAATAATTTTCCTAAAAATCAATACTTTTGAGTTGATTTATCAGATGATGTATTAAATTACATAAGTAATATAAATAATATAACTTGAATAAAGAAAGATATATGATCAGAAAAATTAGATGAGATATTATCTAATTCTATTGATATTGTAATATTTAATGAAGTAATTGAGCATATATTTGATTGTCAACATGCTATGGACGAAATCTATAGAGTTATGAAAAAATGATGAAAATTATTTATATCTACACATAATACATATAATATTTTAATGAGATTCAAATATCTTTTTGGTATAATTCCAAATGAATCATTAGATGTATCAAGTAAAAATACACATGGAGAACATATTAGAATTTTTAATAAAAAAATTTTTTTAAAATTAATAAAAAATGCTTGATTTAAAAAAATAATAAATAATAGTTGGTCAGGAATAAATAATTATATATTTAAAACTACATGAATGACAACAAATTTATTAGCTAGGCATTTTTATTATATATGTATAAAAAAATAATAGGGGCTTTTTAATAAAAAATATAAAAATTAAATGATATTTATATTTTTTTAAGTATTATCAAAATATTAATAATTAAACATTAAATTATGAAAGTAGTAATATTAGCATGAGGTCTTTGAACAAGATTATCAGAAGAAACAAATATTAAACCAAAACCAATGGTAGAAATAGGTTGAAAACCTATTATTTGGCATATAATGAAACTATATAGTCATTATTGATATAATGATTTTGTAATAGCACTTTGATATAAATGAGAGTATATCAAAGAGTGGTTTTCTAATTATTATTTACATAATAGTGATGTTACTTTTGATTTAAAAAATAATTCAACTGAAATTCATAATAATAATTGTGAAGATTGGAAAGTTACTATGGTTGATACTTGAGCAGAAACACTAACTTGATGAAGAATTAAAAAAATAATAGATAAATGATATATAAAAGATGATGATTTTATGATGACTTATTGAGATTGAGTAAGTAATATAGATATAAAAGAATTAGTACAATTTCACAAATCACATAATAAATTAGCTACATTAACAGCAGTACAGCCAGAATGAAAATTTGGTAAATTGTGAATAGATTGAAATAAAATAACTGAATTTGCTGAAAAAAAAGATAATGAAGATTCATATATAAATTGATGATTTATGGTTCTAAATAGGAAAATAGTAGAATATATTTCTTGAGACAATATGCCTTTTGAAAGTGAACCATTAGAAAATATAGCAAAAGACTGAGAACTTATGTCTTATAAACATAAATGATTTTGGCAAGCTATGGATACATTAAAAAATAAACATGATTTAGAAAATATGTGGAATTCATGAAAAGCTTTATGGAAAATTTGGTAATATTAATAATAAATTAATTATATGATCAATTTAAATAAAAAG
>Ga0256840_1004067_pt1 | contig 11243 bp, 13 predicted proteins | sample 355202metaG_FD_185969 | JGI IMG/M metagenome (GOLD analysis project Ga0256840, IMG submission 185969) | Hydrothermal vent microbial communities from Mid Atlantic Ridge, Atlantic Ocean - 355-202 | ecosystem: Environmental > Aquatic > Marine > Hydrothermal vents | place: Atlantic Ocean: Mid...
GCCTTTGCCATATGTTACACCAACAATTCCAACTTATGCAAGTTTGTCATTACCCGGAATTCAACCTTGCTTAATGGATGAAAACGGCAAAGAAATTAAAGGTAATCAAGTAGATGGAAGGTTGTGTGTAAAATTTCCTTGGCCTTCAATGGCTCGTACCATTTGGAACAATCATAAACGTTATAAAGAAACCTATTTTTCAGCTTACGAAAATAAATATTTTACTGGTGATGGCGCTTTACGCGATGCTGTTGGTTATTATCGAATTACTGGTAGAGTTGACGATGTTGTCATCGTTTCTGGTCATAATTTAGGAACTGCACCAATTGAAGATGCCATTAATGAACATCAAGCCGTAGCAGAAAGTGCTATTGTTGGCTTTCCTCACGATATTAAAGGAAATGCACTTTACGGATACGTAATTTTAAAAGAAACAGGTAAAGATAGAGATCCAGACAATGTTAGAAAAGAAATTAACCAAATAATAACTGAGCATATTGGACCAATAGCAAAATTGGATAAAATTCAGTTTACCGTTGGTTTACCAAAAACTCGTTCAGGTAAAATTATGCGTCGTATTTTACGAAAAATAGCCAGTAAAGACATTAGTAACTTAGGCGACACGTCTACTTTATTAAACCCTGAAGTGGTTCAAAGTATTATTGATGAGGCATTATAAATATTATCGTAAAGCTGTAATTAAAAAATACATTTAATAAAAATTTATGCTTAAAATCCCTTTTTAGTGTTAACATTCAAACGAATATAAACACTAAAAGGGTTTTATTCATTATTATATAAGTATAAAAACTTAAATTTTAGCTCAAATCAATTTCGCTCTTTAATAACTCAATCCATTTTTTATATATCCCAATTATGCAGATACAAAAATCAACACTAAAATATTTAACCGATTTAAAAAAGAACAATAATCGTGATTGGTATAATGAGCACAAAGATTTATTTTTAAAAGAACAAGCTAAAATAAAAGAAGTACATCTTACTATTTTAGAAAACTTAAACAAACACGATAAAATAGATCGCTATAAATTATATCGTATTTATAGAGATGTTCGTTTTTCAAAAGACAAAACACCATACCAACAACACTTTGCAGCTTCGTTTAGTAGAAAAGGACAAGAATTACGTGGCGGTTATTACATTCAAATTAAACCTGGAAACAATTCTTTTTTAGGTGGCGGATTTTGGAATCCTGAAAAAGACGATTTAATGCGATTACGAAAAGAATTTGAATTAGACGCTTCAGAAATGAGAACTATTTTAAATGATAAAAAATTCATTTCCGTTTTCGGAAAAATGGAAGGTGATGAATTAAAAACTGCACCAAGAAATTTTGATAAAAACCATAAAAACATCGATTTAATTCGGAAAAAAGGCTTTGTTGCTGTTCGTAAATTTACCGACCAAGAAGTTTTATCTAAAAATTTCACAGCCATTGTTGATGATAGTTTTAAAACATTAAGACCTTTTTTTAATTTATTTAGCGATATTCTAACTACAAATCTTAATGGAGAATCATTACTCTCTTAAAAAAATTAGCAAAACAAAAAATCATTATGAAAGCTGCAAGCATAACCGAAATAAAAAAAGAATTAAAACACCATTCTCAACAACAATTAATTAATTACTGCTTAACGCTTTCGAAATTTAAAAAAGAAAACAAAGAATTATTGACTTATCTATTGTTTGAAACGGGCGAAGAATCATTTATCACATCTGTTAATAACGAAGTTTCAGAACAATTTAAAACCATAAACACAAACAGCTATTATTACATTAAAAAAAGTGTGCGCAAAATAGTGCGAAACATAAAAAAACACATTCGTTATTCTAAAAAGCCAGCAACCGAAATTGAACTCTTACTTCATTTTTTAGGCGAACTAAAAAATATGAAAGTAGTATATCATAACAACACGAGCCTCATAAATATTTATGACCGACAAATAATACTCATAAAAAAAGCCATATCAAAACTACATGAAGACTTACAATACGATTACAATTTAGAATTAGAAAGATATTTATAAAAAAAAACGACTACTTTAGTTTTAATCAAAATTTATTTTAGATTTAAAACCACTATTTAATCCTAAAAATAATTTAAGTTTGTAAACAGATATTTATTGATGAAAAACATATTATTACTATTCTTAACACTAAGTTTATTTAACTGTAATCCAAACGATTGCTTTGAAAGTACAGGTAAAACAATTCAAAAAGAAATTGTTTTACCCATATTTAATAAAATTGAAGTTGGTAATGAAATAAGCTTACTACTAAAACAAGGTAATTCACAAAAGGTAATAATTAAATCTGGAGAAAACATTATTGAAAATGTTAGCGCCGAAGTTATTGATGGAAAATTGATTGTAGAAGAAGAAAATATTTGTAATTTAAACAGAGATTATGCTGTTACAACCCTTATTATAACATCACCCAATATAATCGAAATTAGAAGCAACACTGCAAGAAATATTAAATCAGAAGGTGTTTTAACTTATAGTAATTTATTTTTAGTTTCAGAAGATTTTAATACAAATGCACTAAATATTGGCGATTTTAATTTAAATATAAATTGCCAAAATTTAACTGTTTCGTGCAACGGAAGTTCTATTGTTACTATAAAAGGAACAACCGAAAACCTCAATGTCGGTTTTTATGCTGGCAGCACAAGGTTTATTGGTAATGACCTAATAGCAAACAATGTTACTATCATTCAAAAATCGTCTAATGATATTTTAGTAAACCCACAAAATAGCATTACTGGTAATATTCATTCGGTTGGCGATGTACTAAGCTTTAATCGCCCTAATATTGTTAGCGTAACCGAACATTATACAGGTAAGTTAATTTTTAAATAAATATTTTTAATATTGATTTAATACCATTAATTTTGCAAATTAAACAAAACATTAATTTATGATAAGTTTACAAACCGATATAAATATAGAAGGAGTTAATAAAGCACAAAAATATTTAAATGCTGCCATTGATAACATCATTACATACTTACCCAATGCAATTGGTGCAATACTAATTTTATGGATTGGTTTTAAGGTAATTAACAAAGTAATGACATTTGTTGAGAAAATTCTTGCCAAAAGCAATTTATCTAATACCGTTAGACCATTTATACTATCCATTTTAAATGTTATTTTAAAAGTATCTGTTTTACTTGCTGCCGCAGGTGTTGCAGGCGTTGATTTAACCATTTTTAGTACTATTATTGGTGCGTCTGTTTTAGCAATTGGCTTATCCTTACAAGGTAGTTTGGGTAATTTAGCTTCAGGTTTATTAGTATTAACAACCAAGCCTTTTAAAGTAGATGATTGGATTGATATTAATGGTAAATTTGGAAAAGTAACCGAAATCAGCATCTTAAATACCATTGTAAGAACACCTGGCAACAAGACATTAATTATCCCAAATTCGCTAATGACCAATGATGTTATTACTAATTATTCTGAAACTGGTGTTATTAGATTAGAAATTGATGTAACTATGCCGTATTCAGAAAGCTTTCCTAAAGTAAAAGCAATTATTGAAAACGTACTGTCAACAATACCAAACATATTAGATAGTCCAGTACCCGAAATTGGCATTGAAGGTTACGATAGCCACTTTGTACAAATAGCTGTTAGACCTTATGTAATACCAGACAATTATTGGGAAGTCACTTTTGATTGTTATGAAAAAATTAAAAAAGCATTTAGCGACAATCAAATACAAGTGGCTTATTCTGAAGGTGTTGAATTAGGAAGTATCGGTCAATAATTATACTCAAAATTTAAATATATAAATAATGAGTACGGATAAAGATATTTACGGACAAGCACTACTTGATTATCAAAATAATGGTTTTACAGAAGATATAAAGACATTTTCTACACTTGGAGGCGAAGATGTTTATCCGCTGCCTTATCTTTTTCGTGATTTTACAGAAATGCCCGCCATCGAAAAAAAAGCATTACAACTTGCAAAAGGAAAAATTTTAGATATTGGTTGTGGCGCAGGTTCGCATAGCTTATACTTACAAAACAAAAAACTTGACGTACATGCAATTGATATTTCAAAAGGCGCAATTAAAACTTGTAAGCTTAGAGGTATTAGCAAAGCAAACAAGCAAAGTATTTGGGATGTAAAAAATAAAAAATACGACACTATTTTATTACTAATGAATGGCGCAGGAATGTGTGGTAAACTAAATAAATTAGCTGATTTTTTATCTCATTTAAAAACACTACTTAATAAAAACGGACAAATATTGTTAGATTCTTCTGACGTTATTTATATGTTTGAAGATGAAGAAGGCAATTATATAATGGATAATGAAACCGAATATTATGGCGAAACGCAATTTACCATGCAATATAACAACACGAAAGGAACACCTTTTAATTGGCTATATATTGATTTTGAAAATTTAAAACAAGCAGCAACATTTTGTGGTTTACAATGCGAATTAATATTACAAGGTAACCATTACGATTACCTTGCAAAAATTACATTTTAATTTTCAAAAATGTTACTCTTCTTCTTCGTGTTTATCGTTTAAAGCATCTTTTGCTTTTTGCACCGCTTCTTTTGAAAGATTTACAGAATCATTAACTAACTCTTTTCCAGACTCTAAAACGTCTTCGCTAACTTCTTTAGCCTTTTGAGCAAATTCAGTTCCTTTTTCTTTTGCTACCTCTGCAACTTCTTTGCCTTTCTCTAATATTTCTCCGCCAACTATTTTTGCTTTGTCAGAGATGTCACTAACTAAATCTTCTGCATTATCGGCTATTTCTTTACCAATAATTTTAGCTTCATCTACAATAACTTTACTTTTTTCGAGTAAATCTTCACTTACTTCTTTTGCTTTGTTCGTAATATCTTCTGCTATATCACCAGCATTATCTGCTATTTCTTTTCCAAATTCAATTGCATCATCAGCAACTTCTTTTGATTTTTTAAAAAGTCTACCTAAAAACCCCATACATAAATATATTTAATTGTTAATTTTCACAAATATACTACTTGTTTTCAAATAATTAAATGCAAAGCGTCTAAATTTACAAATCAATTATTACAAATAAATAATCTTAATTACCAATCATAATCAAGTCTTTTTTTTATCTTTGCGACCATAAATAAATACTCATTATGTTTAATAATTTAAGTGATAAGTTAGATAAAGCGTTTCATGTTTTAAAAGGACATGGAAAAATTACCGAGATTAACGTTGCAGAAACTTTAAAAGAAGTTCGTAGAGCTTTATTAGATGCCGATGTCAACTTTAAAATCGCCAAACAATTTACTAAACGAATTCAAGAAAAAGCAATTGGTCAAAATGTATTAACTACATTAAATCCTGGTCAATTAATGGTTAAGCTTGTAAAAGATGAGCTAACCGAATTAATGGGTGGAGAAACTGTAGGGCTAAATCTTAAAGGCTCGCCTACTGTAATTTTAATGTCTGGTTTGCAAGGTTCTGGTAAGACTACTTTTTCTGGTAAATTAGCTAATTTTTTAAAAACAAAAAAGTCAAAACAAGTTTTATTAGTTGCTTGTGATGTATATAGACCTGCGGCAATAAAACAGTTGCAAGTTGTTGGAGAACAAATAGGTGTTGAAGTTTATGCTGAACCAGACAATAAAAACCCTGTAGAAATTTCTAAAAATGCATTAAAACATGCCAAAGCAAATGGTAAAAATGTAGTTATTATTGATACTGCTGGTCGTTTAGCTGTTGATACGGAAATGATGGATGAAATATCAAACATTCACAAAGCTATTAATCCTCAAGAAACTTTGTTTGTTGTAGATTCGATGACTGGTCAAGATGCTGTAAATACAGCCAAAGCATTTAATGATATTTTAAATTTTGAAGGTGTAATTTTAACTAAGTTAGATGGTGATACTCGTGGTGGTGCTGCTTTATCTATCAAATCGGTTGTAAATAAACCTATAAAATTTATAGGTACTGGTGAAAAAATGGAAGCTATTGATGTTTTTCATCCAGACAGAATGGCCGATCGTATTTTAGGAATGGGTGATGTTGTTTCTTTAGTAGAAAGAGCTCAAGAACAGTACGACGAAGAAGAAGCAAGAAAGCTACAAAAGAAAATTGCAAAAAATCAGTTTGGTTTTGATGATTTTTTAAAGCAAATTCAGCAAATTAAAAAAATGGGGAACATGAAAGACCTTATTGGTATGATTCCTGGTGCTGGAAAAGCTATGAAAGATGTCGATATTGATGATGATGCCTTTAAAAGTATTGAAGCAATTATACATTCAATGACTATCCAAGAAAGAACAACACCAAAAATAATTAATTCTTCAAGAAAAAAGAGAATAGCAAAAGGCTCAGGAACTTCGGTTACTGAAGTAAATCAGCTATTAAAACAATTTACTCAAATGAGTAAAATGATGAAAATGATGCAAGGTGGCGGCGGAAAAAAAATGATGCAAATGATGCAAGGAATGGGAAGATAATTTATTAATAATTCACTTTCAATACTAAAAACAATAACGATGACAATATTAGACGGTAAAAAAACAGCTAATGACATCAAAGATGAAATTGCAATTGAAGTTGAAGCTATTAAGAAAAAAGACGGTAAAATTCCACATTTAGCTGCTATTATTGTTGGGTCTGATGGCGCAAGTATGACTTATGTAAATAGCAAAGTTAAAGCATGTACAAAAGTTGGTTTTAATTCTACACTAATAGATTTACCCGAAAATACAACCGAAGAACAATTATTACACGAAATTGATTTGTTAAATAAAGATAATGACATTGATGGTTATATTGTTCAATTACCATTACCAAAACATATTGATGAGCAAAAAATTTTAATGCAAGTTGATCCAAATAAAGATGTGGACGGATTTCATCCAACAAATGTTGGTAGAATGACTTTAGACTTACCTTGTTACTTACCTGCAACTCCTTTTGGAATTATGGAATTGTTAAAACGCTATAAAATAGAAACTTCTGGTAAAAACGTTGTTGTTTTAGGGAGAAGTCATATCGTAGGAAGACCAATAAGCATATTAATGAGTCAAAAAAGACCAACTGGTAATGCTACCGTAACGCTTGCACATAGTAGAACTGAAAATTTGGCTGCCATAACTAAAACAGCAGATATTATTATTGCTGCAATAGGAATACCTGAATTTTTAAAAGAAAACATGGTGAAAGATGGTGTTACTATTATTGATGTTGGCATTACAAGAGTTGATGATCATACAAAAACAAGAGGCTATCGTTTGGCTGGAGATGTTGATTTTAAAAACGTAAGTAAAAAGGCAGCATTTATCACTCCAGTTCCTGGCGGCGTTGGTCCAATGACAATTGCAATGCTTTTAAAAAATACACTACTCGCTGTAACTAAGAATAATAAATAAAAAATCGCCTAAAGGCGATTTTTTATTTATTATATATCATCAAAATTTACATCAGTAAAATTTTCTGGCGCTGTGTCTTCAATAGTGTCAATGTCATTTTCTTTGACTTCAGAAGGCTTAACAAAATCCTTTTGATGGCGTTCAGAAATTACCTCATCGCCTTTTTCATTAAGTATAAAATCTGTCGCTCTATTTAAAGTTTCTGAAAACTCAGCAAAATCTTCTTTATACAAATAAATCTTGTGCTTTTTAAAATGAAAAGAACCGTCATCATTAGTAAATTTTTTACTTTCGGTTACTGTAAGATAATAATCGCCAGCTTTTGTTTCTCTAACATCAAAAAAATAGGTTCTTCTACCTGCACGCATCGTTTGAGAAAATATATCTTCTTGCTCTACATATCCTCGTTTTTCTTCACTCATAATTAGAATATTTAATATTTAAGTTTGTCAAATTTAATCAAATAATTATTACTTAAACAAAATATTTATAAAAAATTAAACAATACACTATCTATTAGCTTAGATTATTAAGAATTTGATTGGCGTGATCTTTTGTTTTGACTTTTAATATAACATCACTAATCAGCCCATTTTCATCAATAACAAATGTAGTTCTATGTATACCTTCGTACTCTCTACCCATAAATTTTTTCGGTCCCCAAACTCCAAAAGCATTGATAACTTTTTTATCTTCATCAACTAATAAAGGAAACTGTAATTCGTTTTTATTAATGAAATTTTGCTGTCTTCTTGCGCTATCAGCACTTACTCCTAACAATTCATAACCTTGATTTTTTAATTCTTCGTAATGATCTCTTAAGTTTTTCACTTCTGTTGTGCAGCCTGGTGTGCTTGCTTTTGGATAAAAAAACAAGACTAATTTCTTGCCTTTATAATCCTCTAATTTTATTCTATTACCTTCTTGATCTAACGCACTAAAACTTGGTGCTTTATCGCCTGTTTTTAAATTTGTCATTTTATTGTATCTGTTTATTGATTTGTTTATTTGACGCAAAAAACATCCTTTTTTACATTGATAAACTATAACTTTGTAAAAGTAATAAAATTTAAACAGTCATAGTACTTATAACAAAACGTTTTATTAGTCTAAAAAAAATGAATAAAAAAGAAAGAGTTCAATTTGTAATTGACACGTTAGAAGAGTTATACCCTGAAACACCAATTCCGTTAGACCATAAAGACCCATATACATTATTAATAGCTGTCTTAATGTCAGCACAATGTACAGATGCACGTGTAAATACAATTACGCCATTGTTATTTGCCAAAGCTGACAATCCATATGATATGGTAAAACTTACTGTAGATGAAATTAAAACCATTATTAGACCTGTAGGTTTATCGCCAATGAAATCAAAAGGGATTTACGGTTTATCAAAAATGATTATTGAAAAACATGACGGAAAAGTTCCTGCAAATTTTGAAGATTTAGAAGCTTTTCCTGCGGTTGGACATAAAACTGCAAGCGTAGTAATGAGTCAAGCATTTGGTGTGCCTGCATTTCCTGTTGACACACATATTCATAGATTAATGTATCGATGGAATTTAACGACGGGTAAAAATGTCACTCAAACTGAAAAAGATGCTAAAAGGTTATTTCCAAAAAAACTATGGAATAAATTGCATTTACAAATTATTTACTATGGAAGAGCATATTCTCCTGCTCGAGGATTTGATATTGAAAAAGACATCATTACTAAAACTATTGGTAGAAAAGAATTTTTATAGCTTTACTTGTTTTTTATCGCTTGTTTTTGTATCTTTATTGAAAATATTCCACTTATGAACGATAAATCAAAACACGCAAAATTATATGTAGGCTCAATGATTACACTTAGGGCTTTAGAAAATTATTTAATTGATAAGAAAATACCTTGCTTAATAAAAAATCACACAGAATCTCAAAGACTTGGAGGTTTTGGCGGCAGCAACTCTGCGAATGAATTATATGTATATGAAGAAGATTTAAAAGAAGCACAAGCTATTCTAACACATTTTTTAAAAGAATCATAAAATATTTTGATAAAAATTGTTTCTAATTCAATAATAAGAAATATATTTGCAGCCGTAAAAATGGCCTCGTGGCGCAACTGAATAGCGCACTTGATTACGGCTCAAGAGGTTATAGGTTTGAATCCTATCGAGGTCACTACTTAAAACCCCTTATTATAAGGGGTTTTGTTATTTTTGGAAATGAAATTTTTTTTAAAAAAAACACGCTAAATCGGTAAATTTGTGAAAAATATTTAATTTTTACTTTGAAAAATGATTAAAAAACACATCTATTTTGTAAAAAGAGATAAAATTAAGAATTGTTATAATAATAATGAAAATTAGAAAAGTCTAATGTTAATTTTCATACTATTTAGATGCGCTTCGCTTCTCTTTTTCAAAATAAATAGTTTTTCTTCTTTAGTTCCTGTGTTTAATATTCTTTTTTCATCGTCTGACATAATATAAATTTTAGCCTCAAAACTACAAACTTATTGCTATTTCGTTCAGGGCAAACTCACACTTTGAAGTTCAAAGTTGATAAACGTTTTAAACAAAGGGATTGTTTTTACGATATTAATTTAAAATCAAAAGTGTAAAAATGTAAGTGGTTGATTGTTAGATTGAAAATAAAGTATGAGCTTGCCCTGCTATTTCGTTAATATATTTTAAAACTTTTTGTTTTAATTCTTGAAATTTCAATAAACTTTCAACGCTTTCTATGTCTTTTCCGTTGTTTTCAATTTCGTTAATGCTGTCATTTATCTTTTTTTAAGGTTTTTAATTTATAGAGCCATTAAAATTTACAGAATTGTCAGAAGTTGATAAATGAATAATAGAAGGGTTGAAATTAAAATTCTAAGTAATAATTAGTAAATTTGTAGAAATAATTAATATGCGAATAGATAAGTACCTTTGGTGTACCAGATATTTTAAAACACGAAGTATTGCAACAGATGCCTGTAAAAAAGGGCATGTAAAAATCAATAAAAAAAATGTAAAACCTTCAAAAGAGGTTTTTGTTGGCGAAAAAATACAAGTAAGAAAAAATCAAATTAATTATGAATTTTTAGTATTAGACAGCCCAAAAAATAGAGTAGGAGCAAAATTGGTGGATTTGTATAGAAAAGATATTACGCCAAAAGAAGCTTTTGAAAATCAAGAATTGTTAAAATTTGCAAAAGATTATTATCGTAAAAAAGGAGAAGGAAGACCTACAAAGAAAGATAGAAGAGATATAGAAGATTATTTAGAAAATCACGAAGATGAATAAAGAATTTTGGTCAGACAGGTATAAAAGTAATGCAATAGGCTGGGATGTAGGTTGTATAACAACACCATTAAAGCAGTATATCGATCAGTTAAACGATAAAAATTTAAAAATTTTAATACCAGGTGCAGGTAATAGTTATGAGGCTGAATATTTACATAATAAAGGCTTTAAAAATATTTTCGTAATTGATTTAGCTAAAGAACCATTACATAATTTACTAAATAGAGTGCCTGATTTTCCTAAAAATAATTTAATACAAGGAGATTTTTTTGATTTAAATGATACATTTGATTTAATTTTAGAACAAACTTTTTATTGTGCTTTGAACCCAAAATTGCGAGATGATTATGTTGACAAAATGACAAATATTTTAAGAAGTAAAGGTAAGTTGGTAGGCTTGTTTTTTCAATTCCCGTTAACCGAAGTTGGTCCGCCATTTGGAGGTTCTAAAAAAGAATATTTAAAGCGGTTTACTGATAAATTTAATATTAAAATTTTAGAAACAGCGTATAATTCAATTAAACCAAGAGCAAACAAAG